>Ga0172380_10000073_pt1 | contig 212578 bp, 182 predicted proteins | sample Leawe162metaG_FD_119747 | JGI IMG/M metagenome (GOLD analysis project Ga0172380, IMG submission 119747) | Leachate microbial communities from a municipal landfill in Southern Ontario, Canada - Leachate well 162 metaG | ecosystem: Engineered > Solid waste > Landfill > Unclassified | place... | reverse complement strand
TCAGCGAATGGTTCAGGGTTGGCAGTGAGAACTGGGCCCCCACCAAAGACTATGGGGGTTGACTGCTCTGCTTGTCGACCTTCAGACGTGTGAGCGATACCCTTGTCGCTCATGATTTTGAGAATATTGATAAAGTCCAATTCCCAAGAGACCGTGAAGCCAAGTAATTGGCATTGCTCTATATTGGCTTCTTCTGTGTCAGTGAAACCACGACGTATCAATACATTTGTATGTTGTTCGAAAAGCCACCATACAAGTTGATAGCCGAGCCCTGACATGCCTATTTCGTAGGTGTTGGGGTAATACCAAGCTACTTCGATATCAGGGTTGCTCTTGGCGATTATTGGCGCCAGGCGAGTTTCGGTGGCAAACATGTTGGTTGCGCCGCCCTTATTAGCCTGCTCTGACTTTTTTAGCATAATATTCTGATTGTGCCAGATTCTGGGTCTTTTAGGCCAAAACAAAGAAATAGGCCAGGATAACCTGACCTATTTCTTTATCAACAACGATTAGGTGGAGAAAACTTTGGGTCTTTGTGGATTCTAGCTGGCCTTACCGGCTTTTGGTAGAAGTTTGTGCCAGTCAGTATCCAACCCCTTGAAGAATTGGTGAGCATTGAGCACATCGTCGTAGGTTATAGGCGGCATGCCTACAAGCCTATCCTTGTCACGCTTCGTCCAATCGCGGGGATGTAGTGATACAGGCTTCTGTGGTTTGGGAGTCGTGCCTACGATGGCTACGCCCAGGGGATGACCACAGGTGCTGCAAGTTACACGGACTACAAGAACTCCGGGTTCTTCCCTGAGTAATTGAATTCCGTCAGATTTGAAAGCGTGAGAACAGAAACGGCATTCTTTCTGTTGGAAGTATTCCTGGATTGCCTGGAAACTTCCGCCATGCAAGTTGCCCATACTTGTCCGTCAATTCTAGGTTCTCTTAAGAGAACATTTTAAGCAGTAATTACATTGAAAAGAAGCAGATACAAATTGAGAAAGATTTCGTGCTGTTTCGATTAGTTCTCTATCCAAATTTAAATCCCGTGAAAAGGATTATACTTGAACCTTTGTAAATCGCAGCAAAAAACTTCGCAAATCAGATCAACATTTTCTGATAAAAGCGGACGCTTGCACTCTCAGTCTTGAGATTTAGGAGTATTGAAGTTATGACGCATATTGAAGAAATATCGGCAATGGAGATTTTAGACTCACGTGGAAATCCCACTGTTGAAGTTGTAGTTGTCCTCGCCGGTGGTGCCATTGGCAGAGCCGCGGTGCCATCTGGTGCCTCTACCGGTAGTTTCGAAGCTGTTGAGCTTAGAGATAATGATAAGGCCCGCTATGGCGGCAAAGGCGTACTCAAAGCTATCCACAATATACACGAATTGATCGCAGAGAATCTCGTTGGTATGGATGCTGTAGATCAACCAGCAATAGACAGTGTATTGCTCAAGCTCGACGGTACTGATAATAAATCCCTGCTCGGGGCTAATGCCACCCTTGGTGTCAGCCTTGCAGTTGCAAAGGCGGCTGCAGATGCCCTAGGGTTGCCGCTATTTCGCTATGTAGGCGGTGTTTCAGCCAATATACTTCCTGTACCAATGATGAATATCATCAATGGTGGCAAGCATGCCCAAGAAGGTGTCGACTTCCAAGAATTTATGATCGTTCCGCTTGGTGCAAATAGTTTCTCTGAGTGTCTCCGTTGGGGTGCTGAGATTTATCAGGCACTAAAAGCGGTGCTACACAAAAAAGGTCTTAGCACCGGGGTTGGTGACGAAGGTGGTTTTGCACCATCGCTTAAAACCAATGAGGCTGCCCTTGAACTAATTATTGAAGCTATCGAAAAGTCTGGTTTCAAGCCTGGTTCTGATGTCGCTATCGCTCTAGATCCTGCTTCAACTGAGTTCTATTCGTCTGGTAAATATGTTTTAGCTACAGAGAATAGATCTTTAACTAGCAAAGAGATGGTTAAAGTTTATGAGCAATTGGTCAATGCCTATCCAATTATCAGTATCGAAGACGGCTTGGCCGAAGAAGACTGGGAAGGTTGGAAGGAAATGACAGTAGCTCTGGGAGATCGTATACAACTTGTTGGTGACGATCTTTTTGTCACCAATGTCACCAGACTTCAGCGTGGTATCGAACTTGGTGTCGCCAATTCTATATTGATTAAGCCTAACCAAATCGGTACTTTGACCGAGACAATTGATGCCGTCAATATGGCTCGTGAAAGTGGCTATGGCAGCGTTCTTTCACATCGCTCCGGTGAAACTGAAGATGCCACCATTGCCGACCTGGCAGTGGCACTAGGTACTTGTCAGATCAAAACTGGTGCACCATGCCGTGCAGAACGCACTGCTAAGTACAATCAGTTGCTGCGCATTGAGCATGATCTTGGTGCTCAAGCAATATTCCGTGGCCCACTGTCGTTTAGACAAAATCGTCCCGGTGCTAAGCATCTAGCTGCTGCTGCCAAATAACTTCTATATATAGATATAGATTGAGATGCACTTCCTTAAAAAGGAGTGCATCTTTTTTTGCAATCGGCTTTGAGCTTTGTCCTAATTCATGCTGGCCATACTTTGTGAGCTCCCGCTTCTCTTGAGAACCGATACCGTGCGATAGCGCCCAAGGTATTGGCCGTCAAGGTATTGGTCGACGTAGCTCTTGGCTGAAATCATGTCGGGGCCGGTTTGGGCAAATTGGTCACGGGCACGGGCCGCCCACGAGCCCTGCATGTTATCGCCAAAATAATAGGTTGTGCGGTCGGCCTTGGCCTCAGTGCCGTTGAAGGAAATGGCCTGAGATTGTGTTTCAACCCAGCCTGGTTGGTTCCAGCGAGCGTGAATGCCGCCGTCTTTGCTGAGGAAGAAGACTACTTCAGAGCCAATCACTTGCCCCTGGAGCACAGCTGGTAGGGTGGAGTCGACGACAGTGGTCTGGCAATACCAGGCACCTTGGTAGGTGGCCGGAAATGAGTTTGTCGTGGGCTTAGTAGGGCTGGGCTGATGAGTGGCCTGATTCGGTCTATTTAGGTTTGCTCCACTTAAGTCTGGTCTGCCTTGCTGGCTCTGTAGCGGAGCCTGGTTTTGGTTTGGGTTCTGATTTGGAGTCTGGCTTGGGATTTGGGTTGGAGTCTGGTTAGGCTCTAGGGCCTCGGCCCGTTCTTCCACTTGACCAGAGAGCAGCATTGCCTGAGTCGGCTGACAGTTGACTGCTAGGGCGAGCAGTATGACTGGCAGGCTTAGTTTTAGTTTCGCCCTTAGTTTTAGTTTCGCTGCTACCCGGGTTTCCATACTTGCTCCATCTTGAGAAATTGAGACCTGTAAATTGCCTCTGGCTAGGCCTCCGTGGCTTCTTTCTCTCCTTATATGTTCCCTTGAAAACGACCAATTATTCGCTCAGGCTGAGGCTGCAGTTTTATTAATCTGACCCGATCGTTCAAGAAAGGCTATGGATGGGCCGATGTTTGTAAAGTGCTGCTACGATCTTGGCTGCGTTCTAGGAGGGGATTAGGTGAGTAATAAAACAGTCGTGGCTACAGAAATCAAAGACATTGGCCTTGCTGCACTTGGCAAGCAAAGAATAGAGTGGGCAGAAGGCGATATGCCTGTGCTCAAGCTGATTCGCGAACGATTCGAAAAAGAAAAGCCTTTCAAGGGCTTACGAGTTTCAGTTTGTGCTCACGTTACTAGCGAAACTGCTAATTTGGCAAAGGCGCTTGTAGCCGGTGGTGCTGACTGTGTTGTCATTGCCTCAAATCCACTTTCAACACAAGATGATGTTGCGGCTTCTTTGGTCAAAGATTGGAACATGTCTGTTTTCGCCATCAAGGGTGAAGACATTCCTACCTATCATCGCCATATCAATGTCGCTCTTGATCACAGACCGCACTTCATTATTGATGATGGCTCTGACCTGGTTGCTACTCTTTTGCAAGAGCGTCCAGATCAAGTAGCTGAAGTAATCGGTTCTACAGAAGAAACCACTACTGGTATCACTCGCTTGCACTCAATGCAGCGGGATGGTGCTTTGAAGTTTCCTGCCATTGCCGTGAACGATGCTCAGACTAAGCACATGTTTGACAATCGTTATGGTACTGGGCAATCAACTTTAGATGGTATCATCCGCGCTACCAACCGCTTGGTCGCTGGGCGCAATGTTGTAGTTTTAGGCTATGGCTGGTGTGGTAAGGGCTGCGCCATGCGTGCTCGTGGCTTGGGAGCCAATGTCATCGTTACTGAAGTCGATCCTATTAGAGCGATTGAAGCAGTGATGGACGGTTTCCGCGTTATGCCTGTGGCTGAAGCTGCAGCAATTGGTGATTTGTTCATTACTGTAACTGGCAACCGCCACGTTATCGATAAGCCTCATTTTGAAGTGATGAAAGAAGGCGCCATCGTTTGTAACTCTGGCCACTTTGACCTTGAGCTCAATCTAGACGCTCTAAGAAAGATGGCGAAATCACGCCGTGAAGTTCGTCCTTTAATGGAAGAATTTGTTTTGCCTAGTGGTAACAAAGTCTACGTTTTGGCCGAAGGTCGCCTAGTCAACCTGTCCTGTGCCGAAGGTCACCCAGCTTCGGTTATGGATATGAGTTTTGCCAATCAGGCGCTAGCTCTTGAATACCTAGCCAAGAACAAGGGCAAGCTCAGCGCTGGTGTACATACTTTGCCTCTTGAGATTGATCAAGAAATCGCAGCACTGAAGCTCAAATCGTTGGGCATGACAATTGATAAATTGACGCCAGAAATGACTGAGTATATGAATTCTTGGAAGTCTGGTACTTAATTCTAGAGAGTTAAGGCGGCTAATAGAGCTAGAAAGAAAGGCCCAGACACATAGTCTGGGCCTTTTCGTTTAAATCAATAAAACAAATAAATCGGAATAAAAAACTGATTTAGTTTATTTTCTGGAACATGTAGCCGATGCCACGAGCTGTCAAAATCAAATCAGGGTTGGAAGAGTCTTCTTCCAGTTTTGACCTTAAGCGACTGATGTGAACGTCAACCACTCTGGTGTCAATTCTATGGTCAGGTGGATAAGCCCATACCTGTTGTAGAATTTCGCCGCGAGAATAGGGCTTGCCTGAGTTCGTCACCAGGAGCTCAAGCAAGCTGAATTCCATGCCGGTAAGGCGAATTCTTTCGTTCTTGCGAGTTACCTGACGCTTGTTCAAGTCAATCTTGAGGTTGCCGATGGTGATGACATTAGAGCTCTTGCTCTGGCCGACTTCTTGATGACGTTCAACAGTACGACGTAGAACAGCCTTAATGCGGGCTTCTAGCTCGCTTGGGCTGAATGGTTTAACTACATAATCGTCTGCACCAATTTCCAAACCTTGAATGCGATTGGAAACATCAGCGACTGCCGTCAACATAATAATAGGGGTGTCAGAAGTCTTGCGAATTTCGCGACAGACTTCATAGCCGTCCATTTTTGGAAGCATGACGTCGAGGATGACCAGGTCTGGCTGAAATGAGTTGAACTGCTCCAGCGCTTCTTGTCCGTCGGCTGCCGTTGCCACGTTGTATCCGGCAAGCTTCAGGCGGGTTTCGAGGATGCGCCTAATTGAAGCTTCATCGTCTACAACCAGAACCTTTTCTTGTTCGGAAGTGTTATCCACTGCTTTATCCTTATCTAGCCTAATTTTGCCTGACTAAGTTCTTTAGTAAGTTATTTTGAAGAATATACCACTATATATGACCATTCAGAACTGGCACTTCGGACCCGCTTGTTCTTGACAGGTGTTCTCCAGAAGGCCAACCTATATTAGCTTCCTTTTTATTATGTAGACAATTTTTATTGACCGCTATTTGTGGCGCGGTCAATAATGAGTTCTTGACAATTGATTGAAAAATAAGTAGAAAATCATGTCTCCACAGGTGGTGCCACCTGCATATGGTTCTGGCATATCGACTCCCTTGACATACATATTTACTATGGCCGATCGTGCACCACATTTGGTTGTCAGTTGCTGGTGAGTATCTTTTTTGTAATTGCCCCAGCCTATGCAATAGCTAGCTTCTTGCGGGTTGTAAACAGCTTAGTGTTAAGCCAATGTTGAATGTATGGTGCCCTGGCAAAAAGATTAGTGCAACTCCCAAGCAGTCGTGTTAAGCTTCTGTACTGGTCGGTCTTGTGCCGGCTTTACCATGAATGCTCCCAGTATTCGAAAGCAATCGGAAAACAGGTCGGGAGTTCATAGAGGGAGAGTGGAATGAATAAGCCCCAGTTGAGCTTAGCTTTGAGCCTATCAATAGTGCTGCTCCAAGCTAATTGGCTGCAGGCACAATCTGAGCCGCAAGGCGCTATCTGGCAGAGAATGGCCAGTTCTGCCAACTCGGCAGGAGCAGGTGTGTCCCGGTCAACTCAGAGAGTTGCCACAAATATCAAACTAGCTAATGCTGCGAAGAAAGCGCCAGTAGCTAAGGCTGATGTAGTTGATGCAAGTCATGCAATGTTGTTCTTATCTAAAGGTAAGGACATCGGTGCAGGCGGTGCAGCCCCTGCAGCAGCCCTGACGATTCACCCCAGCTTGCCGCTAGAGAGCATTAGTGCTGCTCCGGTAGAAGCTGCGGACCTTTCTCCGGCTACTGCCCCGGATATGGCCAGTCAACCTGAGATTACTCAGCCAGCCCCTCGCATAGCATCTCTGCCATCGAGCGCTGCCACCACTGCCTCTTCGAAGCAGATGTTGGCTCAGCTTGCACCAGATCATCTGCTCGCTCAAGCTGACCACACAAATCTCACCCCACAGCCAATACCGCCGGTGGTGACAGGCACTCTTGATTTTGAAGAGTACAAAGTAACCAACGTTATTGACTTGAAAGTTTCTCAGTCGCGTACCTTCAAATTGAAGAACAAGATTGTCAGAACCTCCATTTCTGATCCCGGCGTTGCCGAACCAGTAGTGGTGGCTGAGAACCAATTGGTTCTTCTTGGTAAGGCCCCTGGTACCTCTACCCTAGTTTTGTGGGATGACGCTGGTAACTCAGTTTCAATCGACTTGCGTGTCAGCCGTGATTACTCGCAGCTGCAAGCAACATTGCGCGAAATCGACCCTCGCATCATCGTCAAAGCTTTCTCAGTTGGTGGCTCGGACCGCGTGCTTCTAACTGGTGATGTTGACCACCCTGAATCAATCATTAAAGCGTTCGCCGCATCGAACGTATTTATGGATGATCGCGGTATGAACATCCAAGTGGCAAACAGTCGCCTAGTGTCCGGACGTATCGGTGAGACCGGTGGCGTTGCTGGAGCTGGTGGCGGTCAATCTGGTCAGTTAGCTTCTATCGGTTCAGTCGATCGCTATACATTCTTCGGCAACAACGCCAACAACATTGGTAAAGCCCAAGTAATGGTTTCTGATGGTGGCCGCGTAACTAGTTTAGTTAAAGTTCGCAAAGTGCCTCTGATTGTTTTGCACGTGACATTCATGGAAATGAATACCACTGCTGCAAGAGAATTAGCTGTATCGATGGGCTTCGGTATGACGAACAAGACCTTCTCGTTCGGTATTGGTGGTTCGGCTAGCACATCAACCGCTCTTCCGCTTACTTCAGTTCCTGGTTTACGTGGTTTCTCCTCGCTTGCTAGTGCCGGTACAGGTACTAACGCCGCAGTTATTCCGGTTGTAACAACTTTGACCAGTGCCGGTACAAGAACTACGGTTCTTAACCAATTCATCCAGCCTCCAGTTGCTCCAGTCACTTTCAACACCAACATAGCTAATAACAGTAGTGGTTATGTTGTCCAGCCAGTGAGCTTCTTCAGTACTACAGGAGGTGGTTCGGCTGTAAACAACATTGGTCAGGGTCAGGTCATTACAGCTGCCGGTTTGCTTTCAGATTCGGTATTGCTTGGTGCACCCGGTGGTGTCTCCTTTAGTGCCGGTAACGCTGCAAACATCTTCACAGCCAACTCGAGCTTTGGTAATGGCACTCTCTTCTCTCTTAATCCTACAGTTCAAGGTGTGATTTCATCGAGAAGAGCTAGGGTCTTGGCCGAGCCAACGCTCGTTACCTTGTCTGGTGAGCGTGCTTCGTTCTTGGCTGGTGGCGAAATTCCAATTTTGCAAGCTGTTGCTGCTGGTGGTACGGCTCAACAATCCGTTGTCTTCGAACCATTTGGCATGAGAATCAATATGATTCCTGTCTTGCAGGAGAACGGCATCATCAATTTAGAAGTCTCTCCTGAAGAGCGAATTCTTGCTCCTAACCTTTCGTTCTCCTTGTCTGGTAACGACTTGAGTAGGATTCCTGGATTCACAACTCGCAAGACGCAGACTATTGTTGAACTTAAGCCTGGTCAGGAACTTTATATAGCTGGTTTGGTATCAACCAACGTTGGTCGCGAAGTATCTAAGTTGCCCATCTTTGGTGAGATTCCTGTGCTTGGTGCTCTATACCGGTCGAAAGCATTCAACAAGAACGAAAGTGAACTTGTTGTATCGGTTAGACCAGAGATCATCTTGCCTGGTACACCTGGCCAGTTGAAACTTCCTGAAGAAATTGGTCGTACAGAAGGTCCTCGTGACATGAATATGTTCGCAGTTGAGCCTACCGTGCTTGACGAGCGCCACTTCACCAGTGGTCGTTCAGAGCGTCACCAGAAGACTTCGCCGACCTTGCCTGACGGAGCTCCAATTCCAGACAACGAGTAAGATCGCTAACTGGGTTTGATGGTTCGAGTAATAAAGAAAAAGAGCAGCGACTAGCTGCTCTTTTTTTTGTTCAGTAGTCTTGAAATTTACTCATCTTTCAAGACTCAGTCTATATGCACTCACTTGACATACATGCTTGCTATTGCCGATAGTGCACCATCAGTGGTTGTCATTGGAATCTTTTGTTTAACTAAGCGAGCTTGATAGAAGCCTGATATTTCTTGGTTTGAGCGCTTGTAAAGAGAGAAGTGTTAAGTCAGTGTTGAATGTATGGTGCCTGGTGCGAAAAGATTAGTGCATTGCTTGAGCAGTCGTGTTAAGCTTCTGTACTGGTCGGTCTTGTACCGGCTTTACCATGAATGCTCCCAGTATTCGAATGCAATCGGAAATCAGGTCGGGAGTTCATAGAGGGAGAGTGGAATGAATAAGCCCCAGTTGAGCTTAGCTTTTAGTCTATCGTTGGTCCTACTTCAAGCTAATTTGCTGTCGGCACACGCAGAGCCGCAGGGAGCGATTTGGCAGAGAATGGCCAGCTCGCAAGCTGCAGGCGCTTCTAAAGTGTCTAAGCCAGCTCAGAAAGTCAGCTCGGTCAAAAAAGCTGCACCAGTAACCAAGAGTGACTCCGTAAGTGGCAGTCACGCCATGTTGTTCCTTCCAGCAGGCAGCAATGCTGCAAGTCCAAGCACCGCAATGGCGATTCACTCGGCTAGTCCGATTGATTCTGCCACTACTGCCGTAGCTGCTCCTGTAGCTTCTGGCGCTGTAAGCGGCGCTTCCAGACCAGCTGCTGCCCAGTACGCTCCAGACCAAGTCGTGGCCCAAGCTGCTGACCAAAGCACTTACGTCACTGCTCAGCCGATACCGCCAGTGGTGACCGGCACTGTTGAGCTAGAAGAGTTCAAGACAACAAATGCAATTGATTTGAAAGTTTCTCAGTCGAGAACATTCAAGTTTAAGAACAAAATTGTACGTACATCTATTTCTGACCCAGGTATTGCTGAGCCAGTTGTAGTTTCTGAGAATCAGATGGTACTGCTTGGTAAAGCACCCGGCACATGCACCATGCTTCTTTGGGACGATGCTGGAAATTCAATTAGCGTAGACCTGCGGGTCAGTCGTGATTACACCCAGTTGCAAACCACACTTCGTGAGATTGATCCACGCATTATCGTTAAGGCCTTCTCTGTTGGTGGTTCTGACCGAGTGCTCTTAACTGGTGACGTTGATCACACTGAATCAATTGTAAAAGCCTTTGCTGCTTCGAACGTCTTCATGGACGATCGCGGAATGAACATTCAGGTTGTTAACAGCCGCATTATCGCCGGTAGAATTGGTGAAGCGGGTGGTATAGCTACCGGTGGTGGTGGCCAGTCTGGCCAACTAGCCCAGCTTAACTCTGTCGACAAGTACACATACTTTGGCAACCTTGCTAACAACATTGGCAAGGCCCAAGTAATGGCTTCTGATGGAGGCCGTGTCACTAGCTTAGTTAAAGTGCGCAAGGTGCCGCTGATTGCTTTGCACTGCAGTTTCATGGAAATGAACACTGGCGCTGCTCGCAGTTTAGCTTTGCAGTTAGGTGTTGGCTACGCAGGTAAGTACTTCAGCTTCGGTGTTGGTGGTACTCCTGGTCCAGGTAGCGTGATGTCTTCAGCTGGTGGTGTTCGTTACAGACAGAGTATGCAGGGCCTTGGAAATCCTAATGCGCCAGGTCCGATCAACACTACCGTCGTGACGATGCAGCCTTCCAACGGAAACACATTCCCAGGTGGCCAAGTCTACGGTACTTATGGGTCAGTCCAACCAGTCGCCTTCTTAACCCCTACCTCTGTCTCTGCTATTGGTCAAGGTCAGCTTGTTGGCCCTGCTAACGCCTTGCTATCCCAGGCAGTTCTTCTTGGTGCTCCTGGTGGTGCAGGTGTCAGTTTAGGTAATTTGTTCAACCTCTTCACTGGTGTCTCAAACTTCGGTTCCATTTCTCTTAACCCGACTATCCAAGGTATTATTGCCAATAGCAGGGCGAGAGTATTGGCCGAGCCAACTCTGGTGACTATCTCTGGCGAAAGAGCATCGTTCTTAGCTGGTGGTGAAATTCCAATCGTTCAGCAAATTGCAACGGCTGGAGCTAGCTTGGCTTCTGTGACCTTCGAGCCATTTGGCATGAGACTCAACATGATTCCCGTGCTTCAAGAGAACGGCACTATCAATTTGCAAATATCTCCGGAAGAACGAATCATTGCACCCAACTTAGCGTTCAGCGTTGGTAATGCAAACAACACTATTCCTGGTTTCACTACTAGGAAGACGCAGAGTATTGTTGAACTGAAGCCTGGCCAAGAGCTTTATCTCTCTGGTTTGGTTACTTCCAACAGCGCTCGTGAATTGACCAAGACACCACTTCTTGGTGAAGTGCCTGTTCTCGGTGCTCTCTACCGCTCGAAAGCGTTCAATAAGAACGAGAGCGAGTTAGTTATCTGCGTAAGACCAGAAATTATCCTTCCAGGTACTCCAGGTCAGCTCAAGCTTCCTGAAGATATCGGTCGGGTAGAAGGTCCTCGCGATACTAACCTCTTCCAAGTTGAACCGACTGTAGTTGATGAACGTCACTACTCATCGGGTCGGGCAGAACGTCACCAAAAGACTTCGCCAACCTTGCCTGAAGGTGCTCCAATTCCTGATAACGAATAAGACCGAGTTCATTCCGATTGCATGATAACGAGAAGGGGCCGCGATATGCGGCTCCTTTTTTTTGATGAAGCTGTTAAACTCTAGATATGCAGCTAACTTTTAGGGCCACGAGGGCCTGCCATTTAGTTCTCTTTTTAATTGGCGTGTTTGTCATCTATGTCTGGCAACCACGGCAACTGGTTTCACCTGCTTATGCCGCCAAGAAGCTTATGTTGCCGCCAGTTTTTGGCGATCATATGGTGCTGCAGCGAGATAAGCCTATTGTGGTCTCTGGCAAGGCTGTCGCTGGTGCTGCGGTGCAGGTTGACGTTGCTGGCACAACTACCGCCACCATCGCTGATGCTAAAGGTAAGTGGCGCGTGGTTGCCCCTGCTCGTCCACTTGGGGCTCCGTTCACAATTACTGTATCTTCTACTGGTGAAAGCGTTGCCATCCGCGACGTACTGGCCGGTGACGTTTACCTTTGTGCTGGTCAGTCTAATATGTTGTTGCCAGCTGTTGTCACCAATGACTGTCGCCATCTCAACACTCTGAAGCACGCTACGACGCGATTTTTTAACCTCAGTAAGGGCGATCGCATTGACCTATTTTTTAATGCTGCCAAAGAGGCTAATCTAGAGGGCCGTACTGAGAAAGACGATTATTTTGATGGCGAAGGTTTCAAATGGATCAATGCTGATGATCCAGAAATTGAGAATCGTTCGGCCGTAGCTGTCGCTTTTGCTTATCGGCTTAGGCAGCTTGTGAGCGATGATATTCCGATTGGCATAGTGCAGTGCACTATTGGTGGTACTAACATTCAGAGTTGGATTCCAACTTCTGAGGTTCCCGAAAAATATGTCGATACCAAGACTTCTACTCCTGTCGGTTATGTCTACGACAAGTTCTTGGCACCTATGGCGGGGCTAAACTTTAAGGCTGTGCTTTGGTATCAGGGTGAGTCTGATGTTGAACGCTTTACCTTCTACCCTAGACTATTTGCCATTATGACTCAGCAGTTGCGAAAGCGCTTTTCGCCAGATATGGCATTTTTTATCATTCAATTGCCTAACTGGGGCGCTAAAAGCACTATTGCCCCGAGTTTAACGGCCTATTTTAGAGAAGCTCAGCAAAAGGCAAGTATGGTGCCAAATTGCTTTTTGGTGCCCACTATCAATTCTGAAATCACCGATTATGCAGAGCTGCACAGTAGTAATAAACTTACTGTAGGGAACAACGCTGCTCAAATGGTGGCAGGACAGATTTATAAAATTGATCATGCTCTTACGCCTCGTTATGCCACTGTTGAGCGGGTAGGGCCTGAGCTGAAAGTTACTTTTTCGTATCTCGATAGCGGCCTTGAGCTGAGAGGCAAGAAGTTCTCTGCTTTTGAGATTGCTGGCGCTGATGGTGTCTTTAAGCCAGCCAAAGTTCGGCTTGAGGGCGATGCGCTATATCTATCTAGCGCTCTAGTGCATGAGCCTGAACATTGTCGCTACGCCTGGGCCGACAACAGTGTGGCTGCGTTGTTTAGTAAGACCGGTATGCCAGTATCGCCATTTCGCTCAGATTCATTGCCTTTAGTTGGCAACAAAGCAAAAATGATGGAAATGCTGATTTACAAAAAATCGCTATAACTGTTTTTTTGCTTAGTTCTATTTCTTGCGTTGGGCTTTTTTAGCCAGTTTCGCTTGATACTGTTCCATAAAATCACTAGATTCGCGAGGAAACTGGCTAGTGAAAATATCTAGCACTAATTTGACTGCGGTTGAAAGAAATTCTTCGCGCTCGTATTCGGGCATGTAGCAATTGGCTAGACCAATCTTGTCTACGATTCTAAGCAGACCTTTTTCGGATAGCCTTACCATGGTGGTCATTACTGTTGTGTAGGCAATGTCGCGATCTTGCCGCAGTGCGTCAAATACATCTCTGACAGTCACAGTAGGATTGGCTAGTTTCCAGACTAGCTCCATAATTTCGCATTCCAGATCGCCTAAGAATTTTCGCAGACCTTTCTGGTTAAATCGAAAAGAGGCGTTTTCGTCGTTTAATCGCATATTTTTTCAATTGGTAAACACTACTAGCTATCGTAACATAGTCTGTAGGTGGACAACCGACTTACAATAGTAATATTTCTTTCCTCATCGAGAACCCCGAATGTCAACTCCTTCAAACAATCTCATTTCTTCTACCAAGCCACTTGCCTCTCGCCCGGTGGTCTTTCTTGATAGGGATGGCACTCTCAATGTTGAGGCTGGTTATATCAAAGAAGTGGACAATCTCAATTTGATTGAGGGCGCTGGGGAGGCTATTGCCAGGTTGAATCGAGCAGATGTGGCCTGTGTGCTTGTCACCAATCAGACTGGGGCCGCACGGGGATACTATCCGGAGAGTCATATAAACGCTTTGCATGACCGTCTAGTATCGCTTCTATCACTTTCTGGCGCCCATCTTGATGCTATCTATTATTGCCCCCATCTTTCTCGTGAGGAAGGCGGCGCTGTGGCGCCTTATGACATTGCCTGCAATTGTCGTAAGCCGGGGACGGGTTTGGTTGAGCAGGCCTATCTTGAGCATCCGCAGTTGAGTCGCCAATTAGCTTTTGTTGTTGGTGATAAAGCTACTGACGTTGAGCTCGCCGTTAATTGTCATGTCAAGGGTGTGCTGGTCGAAACTGGCTTTGGCAAAGATGTGCAATCTGGTGCCTATCAGTGGCCAGTTAAGCCAGATTTTCAGGCCAGCTCGATTGTCGAGGCGGCTCAGTGGATTCTCTCGTCAATTTCTAAACTAAACTAAATTAGACTCGAGAGCGCAGCAGTAGGCTGACTTCGCTTAGCAAATTTGGAATATCGAAGGGCTTGGGCAAATAGAGGTCGGCTCCGGCTTCCAGAGCTAGTGACTGGTCTGGGTGAGAGGTGGCCATCACTATCCAGATTTTTGACAATACATCGTCTGCTTTTAAGGCGCGGCAGAGATTCCAGCCGTCCATTTTTCTATCTATTAGATTTGATTCAAGTAAAATCAAATCTGGTGGCTCGAAGCGCGCCAGTTCAAGGGCATCATCCGCCGAGCTGGTCACCTGCACCATATAGCCTTCAAGGGCCAGGGTTTCTTGTAGCAAGCAGGCCATAGCGCCGTCTGGCTCAACTACTAAGATGCGCGAAATGTGTTTGATTAATGTGGCCGGGTCTGAATTGTTTTGCAGCATACCAGCCAGATTGTGACCCTGACTCTGGCCTGAGCTTGCCGCTTGCAGTTCTTCTTCTAGATTGCTATCTGAAACCCAGAAAGAGCCTTGTCTTTGCTTTGCTACATTGCGATGATCGCGTGCTGTAGTTAAGACATCAATGTAAGACTGGAATTTTTTGACGGTATTGCTGACGATACCAATGGCAATTGAAATCAAAGGCACTCTTCGACGAATGCCGCCACGGCCGGTGGAGATTAGATAGCCCCTGGCGATGTCGCCTTTGGGGTAAAACCGTGAACTGACATTATCAAATTGCTGGCAGATTAGCTCGGCTTTTCTTTCGGCCACTTCTGGTCTAGTGACCATGATAAAGTCATCGGCTTCAAGGTGACCGACAAATTCGGTTTCGTCGGCACAATCAAGCAAGATTGCAGCTAGTGCCTTAATGAGCTGGTCTCCGGCTAAGTCACCGTAGGTTTCGTTGTAAACCCTGATCTTATTTAGGTCGAGAGACATAACTGACCAGGCTTTATCTGAATAGAGACATTGCTCAAGCATGCGGCGAATTAGATTGGGCCCTGGTAATTGTGTCAGGGGGTTAGAAAATTCTTCTTGCCTGCGTCTTAAGTGGGCAAGAACCCTTATGGCAAGCTCGTTTTTGTCTATTGGATCACCGAGCACATCATCTGCGCCATAACGAAAGGCATTGATTCTTTCGGTTACATCGGTAGACGGATGAAGTAGTACGAGCACTGGCCGTGGTGGCGCAAGTGTGGCGCGAATCTGTTGGCAATAAAGTCTACCGTCACCAGAGCTAACGCCATCAAGCTGATTGGGAAGAATAATGATGTCAGGATGGAGGAAGGAAAGCAATTCATTTGCTTCTTCAAAGGAGGTTACTGCATGAACTTTGCTACCGGTTTTTTCTAGCACCGATGAAAACTCTGCAGCCAGTCTGGCTTGATTAATTATGAGAATGACCGGGGTGGGGAGGAGCACTTAATCCCTCCCCCTGGCAGCTTGTTGCTCTAGTGTAGCGGCTGGTAGCTTAACCGTGAAAGTAGTATTGCCCGGTTGGCTGGCAACGCTGATTTGGCCGCCGAGAGCAAGGCAGAGCGAGCGGGTGATATAGAGGCCGAGGCCGGTGCCTTCTGTTTGTCTAACTAGGGGATTGTCAAGGCGTCCGAATTTTGAAAAAACTTGAGGCAAGTGTTCTTCAGGAATACCTACGCCTTCGTCACTAATTGAGAACTCAACCATCTCAACATCATTAGAATTGTTCTTCTCTTTTTCTTTTTCCAGCCCTCTGGCCGAAATCGTAACGGTGGTGCCGGCTGGTGAATATTTGATAGCGTTATCAATTAGATTTGTGAGAATCTGCTCTAGCCTGTCTGCATCAGCCCAAACTGGCGTAAGACCGGCAGGCACACTGACTATTATTTTGTGATTCTTGGCTTTGTCTGTAAGATTTTGCTGCACTCTTTCTATGGCATCGCGGGGGTCGATGGCACGAATTGTCAGTTGCAGTTTCTTTGATTCGAGCCTAGAGACGGCAAGAATATCTTCTACCAGTCTGGTTAGGCGATCTGCTTGATCTTTGATGATGCCAACATAGCGTCTTTGTTGCGAAACATCTAGCCTGTCTCCGGCTCTTAGAATGGTGTCGGCAAAGCCTTTGATACTAGTAAGGGGGGTGCGTAGTTCGTGTGAGACAGTACTGACAAATTCGGTTTGGGCTTGCTGCAATGAGTTAGCTTGGATGACATAAATGATCGTCAAGAAACCCCATGGCGCATCTTTGGTTTTGGTAGCAGATGAGTCTGTGAGCGGAAAGCGTGAAGCTGGCATGACGAACTCGACGCCAGCCCGGGTCAGCACCGTTACCGGTTTAGGATCGCTCTCATCTTCGCTAGAGTCTTTACTAGATTCTTTACCAGATTCTTTGTGATTGTCTGACTCTTCATGGCTATGCCAGTCAACCATTGTGGCGATTTGATGGCCGACAATTTCTTCTATCTCTGCGCCAATAAGCTTGGCGAAAGATGGATTGGTCGTAGTGATTAGTCCCGCTAAGTCTGTCACTACAACAGCATCAGCGGAATTTAGCAGAAGGGTGCGATAGATTTCTTCTGACTTAATTGACACGGTATTTGTTTCACTGCAATTGCGAGTTCCTGAAATCTAACTTAGCATTAGATAAAGGGGCAGATTCGCATTACAACCTATCCTTAAGGTTTAGCGCATTAATTGAACATTTTGCCCTAGATATCTATGCCAGATCGGTCAAATCAAGCAGTTCCTTAAGGCGGTTCTCGTCTGTCAGAAAACGATAACCGATTAAGGCTTCAAAGGCTGTGGCTTGCCTGAGAGTAGCTTGCTCGACATTGCGTCTGAAGCCCGCTGGCTTGAGATTGCGGGCACGTCTGACGATATCTAGCTCATCTTCTGTGAGATTCGGTTTAAGTAATGCTATTAGTCGCGCTTGTTCTTTTGAATTTACGCGAGAAACAACTTGATCGTGCATGTTTTTTACTGTGACCGAGGCCAAGAGCTCTCGCTCTCGTTCAAATAGTTCAAATACGGCATCACCAAGATGGGCCAAGCTACGCAAAGGAATCTCTTTGACTTGCTTTAGTCGCTCTTGCTCGCTGAGGGCTTTATTAAAGGATTTGCCGAATAGCATTTTATTCTCGCTTATTCTCGCTTAGATAGCGCTATTTTCGGCCAGTGCGTTTGGCTAATACTTCTGCCAGTGCTTGCCAAGCAAAGTTGGGCAGAGATTGAGCCATGCGACTTAGGCGCCATGGCTCCTTCAGTAAGCGATAGAGCCATTCACAGTGAAATTTTTGAAAAGTTTCAGGGGCGCGTTTGACAAAACCTGTCCAGACATCAAAGCTGCCACCGACGCCAATCATCACTGCCTGCGGGAATAAGTGCTTGTAGCGGTCGATGAAAAACTCTTGTTTCGGTACGCCTAGTGCAACTAGAATTAGTTTAGGTCTCGTCTCTGCCATTCTTTCGAGAATGGTTCGCTCTTCGTCCTTGTCGTAAAATCCATTTTGATAAGCCACTATTCTGATACCAGGATGTAGTTTCGGCAGATCTTCTACTAGTTTATTCATTACTTCTGGTCTGCCGCCAATTAAGGCAACTTCTTGCCCTGACTTGGCTGCGCTGGCAAGGGCACTGGCAGCTAGTTCGATGCCTGGAAGCCTCTGTACGTTAGAGTTCTTTGCTTCAGCTAAGCGTAGGGCCCAGACCACACCGGCCCCGTCCGGCACGACTAAATTGGCATTGCGAATGATGCGGTCAAGTTCGGGATCTTTTTGAGAGGCCACGACCATCTCGGCGTTAATTGTCACTACATGCAGCGCTTGATTTTTTTGCCAGGCATCTTCGATCACTTCAATGGCCGCGCTTTCACTGACGAGGTCAACGGGGTAACCGAGTACGTGGTCTCTGCTTTTTACGCTTGGTAGTGGCATGTTTTTAAGTGGTATCGTCTGTAGTATAAGAAGGTAGTATAAAATCTGTAGCTAGAATGCCAGAATTTTAGCTATAAGAGTACTGTTCTGGCAAGCTAGTTGTCGGCAATCTTTGGCTTGATCTCTGGCGTTTGCAGCAAGTTCTTTGTAGTTGTTCAGGGTGTCTTTTATTATCTTTGGCCAAGTATCACTGTCTTGGTTGTCTTCGTTTCTTGTGAAAGTAAGATTGGGTTGTTTGAATTGATTTAGGACAATTTCTACTTTTGGATCATACGATATACCAATCACTGGTTTGCCACTAGCAAGAGACATAATCAGTGAGTGTAAGCGCATACCAATCACCATGTCTAGAGACGCTATCAACGATAGCCACTGACTGGGCAAGAGGCTGGTGTCTGGAGGTAGCCAGATGGTGCGATCTTTGCTCTGCCAGAGGTCAACAAAAGATTGCAAAATTGGTCGATCTTGCTCGTCTTGCAGTGGGAGCATAACTAGTATTGCTGAAGTATCAAGCGTGGCTTCTAGGGTTTCGACTAATTTTTTCAAATGGCCTTGGGTGAAACCTGCGCCGCTTCGAAGTGAAATACCAATTAGAGTAGGCCCGGACCTAGAGCTAGAGCTAGAGCTAGAACTAGAACTAGAGCTAGAGCGATATCTAGCCAACAAATCGCTCACCACTTCAGGTATGGCTGAGGGTTGAAGGGCCCAGACCGGGTCTGCTGTCTTTATGCTCTTTGCCTTCAAGCCCCACTGCTCAAGCTGTTTGTAAGAGTTATCGTCGCGGACAGAAATGATCTCAGCTAACTGCAAAAATTGCTTCGTCAGGTTTTGGCTAAGGGCCTTTTTTAGCGGGCCAAGGCCTTGGGCATAGATCAGTATCTTGCTTGCGAAGATGCGGGCAATGGTTATAAGGCTGCCATAATAAACAATTGACTTGAGCGAGTCAGTGTCTTGAAATAGGCCCCCGCCGCCACTGATAAAGAGTTTTGTGCGCGGCAGTAGAGCGATAATTTCTTTTAATTTCCAGCGGTTGACAGTTTGCACCGCAAATTGTGTTCTTGTCGCCAGCGGGTTATTAGATAGCACGACGATGTCGCTTGGACTTATATTGGCTGCTTTTATCTCTGTGATAAGTTGCTCTAGTATGGCTTCGTCGCCGAGATTGTCGAAGCCGTAGTAGCCGGATATCAAAACCAGTGAACGCGCCATAAAATATCTTTCTCTGGAAGCCTTGTCTGTTCCGGATTTTAGCACTTGTGGTTGGCGCTTTTTGTTCGGTATATGCCTTGGCTATATTGTGCTGCGTGCTGCTTTTGCCATATGATCTATTAATGGCAGCAGATTTCGTCGGTATTGATTTGGCTGAAAGCTTGATCACAAGAAATGGTGTTCAGGCACTTGGCAGCGCTGCGGTCAGTTGGCTTGAAGTTAAACCGAGCAGTGTTGATGACCTGAGTGCTGCTCTGCGCCTGTCTTCCCAGCCTAATTCTCAGGAATATGCTTTTTTCCCGGGTTTGCTTGACGCTGGTGCCTTGAAAGAAAACAGGCAAAATGTTTTTATCGACTTTTCGGCATTGGCTCATGTGCGCGAGCATGTGCCGAGCGATCTTGTTATTGCCTGTGAAACCGGCATAACTATTGGCCAACTGAACAAGTATTTGAGCGCGCTCGGACAGCGTTTTCCTGTCGATCTGGGAGACAATGCCAATCAGGTAGCTTTAGTCGATTTGCTTTTGACCGGAGATGGCGGCTATTTAGAGACTGGGTTTGGTTATTTGCGCAGTCAAGTACTTGGTCTTGAATCAGTTTATGCTGGTGGTCTGGTACTAAAAAGTGGCGGCCGTGTTGTGAAGAATGTCACTGGTTTTGATGTCACTAAATTAGTGATTGGTTCACGAGGTGCTTTTGCTTTTCCTTATTTAGCCTATTTACGTCTGGCTGCCATACCTGAGGCCGTTTCAAGTTTTTCAGCAAAGTCAAAGACGAATGATTCAAGTGAACTGCTGGCGGTGTCAGCTCGTTTGCTCTCTTCTGGTCTGCCCCTTTGTGCTCTCGAGATCGTTGAAGTAGAATCTAAAGAAAACGGAAACGAGAGTACTGAGTATCAGTTGATAGTGCAGGTTGAGGGGCCATCTCAGTTAGTTGCTGATTTGAGTGCTCAGATCGAAGACACACTAGCTGCTTTTAAATTCGAGAAAATAGATAATCTTGTAGCTCGAAAAATATTGACCTATGCTCTGGCATCGGCTGCTGATTACTGTGTAGAAGCGGCTGCATCGCTTTCGCTTTTGCAGGCCTTGCTTGAAAATTTGAGTAACAAGCAGAGTGGTAAATTGCGTGGTAAATTGCGCATTAGACCAGCTTGTGGACGGCTCTACTTACACAGTGCTAGTAAAGAACAAGTAGACAGTGATTTAGAATTGCTCAGCAGTATTCTTCGCACTTGCAGGCAGAGGGCTGATGGCAGCGCCCTAGCGGGCTGGGAAGCCTTGACAGTGGCCGCTCGGTACGGCCTTTTTACTAGTAGCTCTCAACGTCTAACTGCCTCAGAACCAGCGGCTATAGCGTTGTATAAACGTATAAAAGAAAAGTTCGACCCGAGTTTGTGTTTGAATCCGCAAGCAAATTTTACAGGCTAGCAATATGACTGACACTAAAATTTCAAACTCTGACTCTGTGATTGAAATCAGCAACGGTTCGGCAAAGCTCAGTAGAGACCTGTTGGATAGTTGCATCCATTGTGGTCTTTGCTTACCAGCTTGCCCTACTTATTTAGCCACTGGTCGAGAAATGGAATCCCCTCGCGGGCGGATTTATTTACTTTCGAAGTGGCAAGAAGAAGGTGGAGAGCTGGCACCACGAGCGATTGAGCATTTAGAGTCATGTCTTGGCTGTCTTGGCTGTCAGACTGCCTGTCCTTCTGGGGTTAAGTATGAGGCCATTCTTGACCAAGCGCGACCACATTTAGCGGCGCGCCGCAATTGGCTGACAAGGCAGGTTATGCGTCTTTCTTTCAGTCAAATATTGCCGCATTATGGTCGCTTGAAAATATTGGGTTCACTTCTGCTACTGATACAAACCTTAAAGCTCGATAGCTTTGTGGCAAAGCTGCCCTTTGTTGCTAACGGCCCACCTATCCTGCGTAAGATCGCTGATTTTCATATGTTTACCCCAACTGTGGCTAAACATTTGCCCTTGCCGAAGAAATCGTGGAAGGCTGGTGCCAAAATTGGCAACGCCAAATTGTTTAGCGGTTGCGTCATGGATGTCTTTTATAACCATGTTAACCATGCCGCTCTGCGCCTTATGGTCAGGCAAGGAACTGTGGTTGAAGTGCCGGCGCAAACTTGCTGTGGTGCTCTGGCGTTTCATGCCGGCGAGTTAGACATAGCCACTGATTTGGCCAAGAAAAATATAGATTTATTCGCTGCATCAGAAGACAAAATTGTTGTCACCTCTGCTGGTTGCGGCGCCATGCTCAAACATTATGGTAGTTTGCTCGAGGGTGATGCAATTTACAAGGAACGAGCTCATTTGTTTTCGCAGAGAGTGCAAGATCTTTCTGAAAACCTGGCCTTAGGCGAATTCCCGGCTATGACGAGTGCTAGCCAAGCTTGTAATATTGTTTATCATGCCGCATGCCACTTAGCCCATGCTCAGGGCGTGCGCCTGCAGCCGCAAGAGTTGCTCAGTTCGGCGGCGGCTAGTACTGGGGCTCATTTGTACGATCTACCCGAGGCAGAGCATTGTTGTGGTAGTGCAGGCATTTATAACTTGCTCAACACGCCTCTTAGTTTGAAAGTGTTAGATCGTAAGATGAACTTTATAGAAGAATCCGGTGCTGATGTGGTTGTCACTAGCAATCCTGGCTGTCTTCTGCAGCTTGAAGCTGGGGTGAAGGCCCGTGGGCTCAATGTTAAGGTCAAACATTTGGCCGAAGCTCTAGATGATGCCTTTAGCAATTGACGGGCCCGTAAACATTCATTAGAAGCTCAATATCTTGGGCTTTTCGCTCGCCGATAAGACTATAATTTTTCATTGGCAGCTAAATGAAAGGTCAGATTAGTGACTACCCTTGTTCCGCACCGCAAAGTAGAGCTTTTCGAGAACGATATAAGTGACGAGCGTCTTAAGCATTATCTGAGCAAGTCAGTAGTGGCCATTGACACTGAGACTCGTGGTCTTATCTATAGACGGGACAGGCTTTGCTTGATTCAAATTTGCGACGACGAAGGTGTGGTTAGTTTTGTTCGCTACAAAACCGCAGAAGATCTTGATCCTAAGATAGATTCGAACGTGAAGAAGCTCTGCCAAGCGCAGAATGTCCTCAAGCTTTTCCACTTTGCTCGTTTTGATGTGGCTGTGCTCAAATATTATTTAGACATTCAGGTGGCTCCTCTCTTTTGTACAAAGATTGGCTCTAAGCTTGTGCGCACCTATACCGACAAGCATGGCCTCAAAGACCTGGTTAAAGAACTTTTGGGTATTGAACTTGATAAGTCTAATCAAACCAGCGACTGGGCCCAACCAGACTTAACCGATGATCAAATTGAGTACGCCGCCAATGATGTGCGCATGCTGCTTCCGCTCTATTCAAAAGTTTTGGCCATGCTTGAGCGCGAGAAGCGCCTAGAGTTAGCTCAGAATCTTTATATAGCTTTGCCCACAATTTGTGAGCTTGATATCTTGGGGTGGACAGGTATTTTTGAGCACTAGCTCTCTTTTTCTTGACAAATTGATTGAAGTATTTTGTTAGTAGCAGCCAATAGGAACGTAAAGCGCAATGGAAAAGCTAATCTACGAGAAGTCACAAGCGGGCAGAAGAACTGAAATTCTTCCCAAAACTGGAGTGCCTCACAAGGCTCTAGAGACGCTCATTCCTAAAGGTTATGTTCGTGAAACGGCTGCAGCTCTGCCAGAGGTTAGTGAATTAGAGGCTGTGCGACACTTCGTCAAGCTTTCCCATCTCAACCATTGCATCGACACTGGGTTCTATCCTCTGGGCTCGTGCACGATGAAATACAATCCAAAAATCAATGATGCCATGGCCGCTCTTGAGGGCTTCAGAGAACTGCATCCTAATCAGCCTGAAGATCAAGTGCAAGGTGCCCTTGAGTTGCTTTATCTGCTCGAAAAGTCAATTTCAAGTATCGTTGGGTTGCCAGCTGTCACGCTGCAACCGGCTGCTGGTGCCCATGGCGAGATGACTGGCTTGCTTCTAATTCGTGCTTATTTTGAATCTAAGGGCGATCACAAGCGCCGCACCGTAATCGTACCTGATACTGCCCATGGTACTAACCCTGCAACAGCAGCATTGGCTGGTTTTGATGTTGTCGAAATTAAGAGCAACGATCGTGGTTTAGTGGATATTGAGGCTCTCAAGGCTGTTCTTGGTCCAGACACTGCGGCCATCATGCTGACGAATCCTAATACTCTAGGTTTGTTCGAAGAAGAAATTATGACCGTGCAAAAGCTAGTACACGAAGCTGGTGGACTGCTCTATTACGATGGAGCAAACTTGAATGCCATTATGGGACTAGTTAGACCTGGTGATATGGGCTTTGACGTCTGTCACCTCAATTTGCACAAGACCATGTCTACTCCCCATGGCGGTGGCGGCCCTGGTGCTTGTGCTGTGGCTTGCCGCGATATTCTAGAGCCGTTTCTACCAAAGCCGGTGGTGAAGAAAACAGGCGATGCCTACTCACTTGAGTGGGATAGACCACAGTCGATGGGCAAAATTAAGGGCTTCTACGGCAATTTCGGCATTCTAGTGCGCGCATATGCTTATATTTTGGCCCACGGCAAAGGTGGCCTCTGTCAGGTTTCTAAAGACGCTATTCTCAACGCCAACTATCTCAAGGTGAAGCTCAGCCGCTCCTTTACCGTTGCCCACGAGCAGCCTTGCATGCACGAATTTGTATTGTCAGGAGTGAAGCAAAAAGAGCGCGGTGTTTCTACCGCTCAAATGGCCAAGCGTTTGCTTGACTTCGGTGTGCACGCGCCAACGGTCTACTTCCCCTTGGTTGTGCCTGAAGCGATGATGATTGAGCCCACTGAAACAGAAGCAAAAGAAATGCTCGATCGTTTTGCCGACATTATGTTGCAAATTGATAGAGAAACAATTGAGTCGCCCGATATCGTGCGCAATGCCCCGACAAACACTCCAGTGGGCAAGCTTGATGAAGCTACAGCTGCTCGCAAACCGAATCTGCGCTGGAGTCCTAACTAAAATAGGGCCTAACTAAAATAGGCCCTAACTAAAATAGGCCCTAACTAAAATTAGACAATGCTGTCAAATTCCATGGCCAATTTAAGATAAGTCATGCGCTCTTTGATGCGAGCGATTTCTTTCTTTGTACCTTTAATTGGTACAAGGCCACAAAGTGCTATCAGGTTGATAAACATCAGTGGAGTAGTCGCTATCATCATCTTGGCTAATTCATCGCCTGCGAACTCTACGTAGCATTTGACTGAAATAAACAGACCAATCATGTTGGTGACAAGAAAAATGCAGTAGTGCATAAAGAGAAAGATGCGCTCTCTTAGCTCCGCAGCCATAAGTGAGGCCATTTCGGCTCTCATCTCAGGTGGTATTGACCGGCTCTGCCGTTTGTTCTTGGCAAAAGCTGGTGTGGACTTGTTAATAGATCGAGCTACTTGATTGTTAATGGCATTCGAGGCTTGAATGGCTGTTTTGCTTATAACTGGGTCGAAGCCAGCGTGGCCGAAATGCGATTGCATTCGAGGAGCCCCACAATTGCCGCAGAACTTAGAACTAGAGTCAATTGCCGCTGAGCAATGCATGCAAGAGAGACTAGTAGGAGCAACTGAAAGCATCGTTGTGGCCAAGTCAAAACCTCATCTAGTTCGCGGTGGCAAGCTCTCGAAATTATATTTTGAGGCTATCTCGGCCATTTTTGCGTGTGCCTAGAAAATTCTTAAGAAAGTAGGGGGCTGTCAGTGGGCAAAACCGTCAAAAAGGGCCTTGCTTTTGCCGAGTTTGTAAAGTACTTGCTTCTAGCGAAGCGAGTTGGTTAGCGAGGCCGCTGATTTGATTAGTTTGATAGCGGCACTGCGGTTGAATTTACCATCGGTAAACACTTCTCTAAATATGGCTTGACCAAGGAACTGATTGTTTTTCATCAGAAGACGATGGGCAAAGGGCATGGCTGCATCAACAAAGTTGAATTTAGGATTGATTGCTAGGGCAATGCCTTCTAGGGTGAGCAGTGCTCTCATGACATAAGTGAACTCAGAGGGCAAGCTAAAGGGATAGGCAAAGCAGACTTCAGAGAAATCAAAGAGCATTTTACGGAAGCGCACTTTGTTCATGCCTTCAGCAAATCGGGCATCAATAATTGGTGTCAGGTCGCGGCAGAGCGCGTCCCTATCAGCTTCTGGCTTGAGGAAGCCCATGCCGACAAAGTCATCTACGAGGTCGCGATATTCTCGTTGTATGGTGTGCATGAAGGCATTGATCATGTGTTGCTTTAGCTCAGGGCTGATGCGGCCCACCATGCCAAAATCGAAAATTCCCACTCGGCCATCTTCCATGATGCGCATATTGCCAGGGTGAGGGTCAGCGTGGAAGAAGCCTTCTTCTAAGAGTTGACGCAAGTAAAAATTGGCACCAGTCTTGGTGATTTCTTCTGCATCTAGACCCATAGCGGCAATGCCAGCGGCATCGTTGATAGGGATACCTGCTACATACTCAATAGTGAGAACTCGCCGACCAGTCAGTTTCCAGATTATGCGAGGAATGTAGATGCTGTCGAAATTGCGGTATGAGCTTCTGAACACATCTGCGTTTCGGCCTTCGCGAATGTAGTCAATTTCTTCAAATATAGTTTTGGCAAATTCGTCAACAATCCCTGGCCAATCGGTATGGCGGCAAAGACTTGGGTAATTCATTACTTCGTCGGCGACGGCAGCCAAAATCTGCACGTCCATGACAATAATGGAGCTGAGATTGGGCCTTTGTACTTTAACGACTACATCCCGGCCGTCTGCCAGCTTGGCTTTATAGGCTTGAGAGAGGCTGGCGGCAGCAATCGGTACATTATCAAACTCTTTGTATAGGTCTTCAGGTTGACCACCAAGTTCGCGCACAATCGTAGCCCGAGCGATTTCGGTAGGAAATTGGTCAACGTTCTCTTGGAGCTTGGTCAGCTCCAGCATGGCTGGAAGGGGCAGTAGGTCTGCTCTGGTAGAGAGTGTCTGACCAATTTTGACAAAAGTTGGGCCTAAGCCATTTAAGCGCCGACAAAGCCAGCGACCTAGTTCGCGATACTCTTCATAGTCTTGGTTTGAGAGGGCGGCCTCTTCGATGTCGTCAACGACGTCACCCTGAACTGCGCGCTCGAATTCTTCTGCGTGAAACTTTGAGAAGCCTTTGACCGACCAGATGATTGTCCAGACAATTGGTACAACGCGATAGGCGGCTTTCCAGCCCTGCAATTTAGCAATACGGTGGAAAACTTTGATTGTGGAGATCAAAAGCCGAAGGGCGCTAACATCTCGAAAGCTCTCCCGGATTGGGTTGAACTCACTGGGATTGAAGTCAATACTGCTGTTGTTTGGAATTGTCACTAAATCTGCATGCCATTGCCATGTGCTATTGGACCTACATAAGTGTATAGCTATATTGTACGTTGTCAGCAGGAAAGAGTAGAAATTTAAGATTCATGTGACATTGCTTAAATTTCGAAGATAACCAGTGACCATCAGTGACGTTTATTGATGATCAATTGCTGCATTTGGATGATTTCTTTCACCCCTTTATTGGCAAGCAGCATCAAATCGCCCAACTTGGCGGCGTCATAGGGTTTATTCTCAGAAGTCATCTGCAGCTCAAGAATCTTTCCAGACTCGGTCAAGACGATATTGCTATCCATCTCGGCCTGCGAATCTTCACTGTAATTGGGGTCAAGCAATAGCTGGCCGTTTAGCTGCACAACTGATACCGCCGCCATGTGCTCAGTGATAGGTAGCTCATCGAAGACGCCCGCTTTGCGCAGTTTGGCTAAGGCATCATACAGTGCTAAGAAGCCACCGCAAATTGAAGAGACGCGGGTGCCAGCATCAGCCTGCAAAACGTCGCAGTCAATTGTGATAGTGCGCTCACCTAGAGCGCGACGATCGATCACCGCTCTCAAGCAGCGGCCAATCAGTCGTTGAATTTCATTGGTGCGGCCAGAGGCCTGACCTCTAGTCACTTCCCGTTGGGAACGCTGCAAAGTTGAACCAGGCAGCATTGAATATTCAGCCGTAACCCAGCCTTCGCCTTTACCGATTAAGAATGCAGGCACTCTTTCTTCAATTTTGGCTGTGCAAAATACTTTGGTATCACCAATCTCGACAAGTACTGACCCGTCTGCGTTTTTGGTGAAATTTCTTGTAAATTTGACCGGTCTTAGCTGGTCCCACTGTCGGCTATCGCGCCGCTTATACATCAAATTCTCGCTTTCTAGTCGAAGCAAGATCTAAGTATATAACGTCGAGCCCCTTGTTAGGCAATTAGTTTCGACCGAAACGCAGTCTGTTAACTTGGGCTGTTCCGGTTACGACCAATTGTTTGCCAGAAGTGACTTTGAGATCGGTAAAGCTGAAATGGATGTCATCTGATTTGGTGCCCAGGTTAGAGAGACCATTGATCTTCTTAACTAGAATTTCAGAGAGTTGCGGCGAGATTTCCTGGCCTGCTGTCATTAGTTTGGTATCACCTAGCTGCACCCAGCCGTCTTGAATAGAAAGTTGACTCTCTAATTGTGCTGCCAGTGGTACCGCTAGTTGACCGATGCCGGCCTTACCTTCTGCGGTCATGCTGACTTTGTTGTTGCGACCGAGAACAATTGTCGCACCAGTCATGGTCAGGCCAAAATTGCCGCCAGCAGCCCCGAGTAATCCGGCCAGCATGCCGCCTTTTTTGGTGACTGTGTAAGAAAGTTTTTCAAGAGTACTGGGAGCTTTCAAATATTTGTTCAAACTATCTTGGCTCACCAGGGCCGTGACTTGAGCCGTTGCGGGGCTCGTAAATTGCAGCATTCTTTGATTGAGAAGTAGACCGGTGTCAAACTTGAGCGCCCCTTGAGTGGTGAGGGTGAGCTTATCGACAATGAAGTCTTCTATATTGCCGCCTTTGACCTCAACGTCTAGAGATTTCAATTCACCCAGATTGAGATCCATGTTGCGGGCTATGAGATGAATATTGTCACAAGCCCCTCTTGCGAACTGGCCATCTTGCATATCGATTTCTAGTTTGCCAAAGCTCCCCGAGTTGATATCGACAAACGATAAGGTTGGAGCGCTCAGCGCCTGAGGCATAGCTTGTTGCGGCATTTGCATCTGCTGTATTTGCATTTGTGGCATTTGCATTTGTGCATCTTGGGCGCTAACAGATTGCAGGCCGGCCTGTGTTGAGAAGCCCAGTGTTGAGAGGCAAATTGAAAGAGCCAGTGTTCTTTTGAGCTTGTGCATGGCAATACCTAATTAGTTCAAAATTCTAAAGACCACGTTGGTCGGCAAAATGTTCCGTATCAGTCTCGGTGATCAAAAAGCCCTCTCAGTTTCCTGAAAGGGCTTTTCAATTTTTTCTACTAACGAAAATCTAGTGAGATTCGGTTGTAGTAGCCGTTGTTGTGGAAGTTTCGGCTGATGGTGTAGCAGTTGTAGTGCTAGTAGTAGCAGCATCAGTACCAGTTGTGGTGGTAGTGGTGGTTGCAGCTGTTGAAGCAGCATCAGTAGCAGTACCAGTGGTACTGGTTGTGGTGCTGGTTGTTTCGGAACCACCGCCACTGCAAGCAGCGAGGGAAGTTACGAGGGCCAAGCTTGCGCCTGCAAGGGCTAGGTTTCTCAAAGTAATCATGCGGTCGATTCGTCTCCTTCTAATCCTGATGAGTTATTGTCAACGACAGCTCTCTCAGAGTGACAATGGTGGCAAAGCTAGTAAATTTCGCCCACCTGAAATCGTTTGAATTATACAGCCTACTAATTGCATTTCCGCCTCTTGGAAAGGGGTATTGTAAATATCAGTGCTGATTTTTACTGCAATCTCTTTGCACCGCTATAACAAAAGGCCAATTACTGCGCCAAAAGGCGGTCAATTAGATATAAGGCTCTTACCTGTCATTTCAATGGGCTTATCGATTCCCATGATGGCAAGAAGTGTCGGTGCCACGTCGGCGAGACCGCCTGGTGTGAGTTTTCTCATAGAGTTGTTCACTAGCTTAAGTGGATCACATACAGGGGTCTGGAAGCTTGCCACCACTAGCGGTACTGGGTTTGTAGTGTGGGCTGTATGGGGTTCGCCGGTTTTGTAGTCAAGTAATTGCTCAATGTTGCCGTGATCGGCTGTTACCACGAGGGTGCCGTTGGCTTCTTGAACAGCTGCAAGCAGAGCGGCAAATGCTAAATCTACTGACTCTACGGCTGGCACGGCGGCGTCCATAATTCCTGTGTGGCCCACCATATCAGGGTTGGCAAAATTGAGCACGATAAAAGGATGCTTGCCGCTTTTTATTGCTTGACAGGCCAACTCGCAAACCTGCGGCGTGCGCATTGCTGGGGCCAAATCGTAGGTTGCTACTTTTAAAGAGGGAATTAATTGTCTCTCTTCACCGGGAAGCTGTATTTCTTTGCCGCCATTGAAGAAATAGGTGACATGGGCATACTTCTCTGTTTCAGCAGTGTGAAATTGGCCGATATGGTGGCAAGAGATCACTTCTGGCAGTGTATTGTGCAAATCTTGAGAAGGCAAAACTTCTGGGCTGAAAGCTATGGGTAAGTTGAGAGTTGAATCATATTCAGTCATGCAGACGTAGTAGATAGACGGAGTAATTGGCCTAGCAAATTCGTTGAAGTCGCTCTGAGTTAGCACCCGTGATATTTCACGAACTCTATCTGGTCTGAAATTGAAGCAAATTACACTATCACCATCCTTTATAGGTATAGCGTTGATAATTTGCGGTGTGACAAATTCATCACCAACATTATTAGTGTAAGAGTTTTCAACGGCCTCCTGGGCGCTATCTGCTTTGGTGCCTTCTGACAACACCAGTGCTTTCCAGTAAATTTCAACTCTCTCCCAGCGTTGGTCTCGATCCATGGCATAGTAACGGCCACAAACTACGCCAATTTTGCCCAAACCAGCTAACTTCTCTTCTAATTCGCGCATAAAGCGCTTGGCTGAACGGGGCGGTGTGTCGCGCCCATCTAAGATCGGATGAACTACAAGTTCTTTGATTTGATGCCGGCGAGCAAATTCTAAAAGAGCATCAAGGTGATCTGGGCTGGAATGAACGCAACCGTCTGAAACCAAGCCTAAAATGTGAAGAACTCCGCCGCTGCGCTTAACATTTTCAGCTGCCGCCACTAGGGCCGGATTATGAAAGAAGGTGCCGTCGGCAACGGTATTGGAGATCAATGTTAGTTTTTGCGTGACAATGCGCCCGGAGCCAATGGTCAGGTGACCAACTTCTGAATTGCCCATGAGACCTGGTGGCAGGCCCACATACTGACCAGAAGCTTGAACTTGGGTGAAGAGATATTTAGATTTCAACAGGTCATAGTTCGGTGTCTTAGCCGCCAGAATGGCGTTACCTTTCGTTTCGCTAGTAATACCCCAACCATCTAATATTGCTAAAACAACCGGTCCCATAATTTTAAAAAACCCTATTACTGTCTTGAATTGAGTAAGATTCTAGTGCATTTTCACTTACTAGAACCATAGATAAATTTGCTCGCTCTTTTCTTAGAACCACATACGGTGCCTAATCAGCAATGGACGAACCCGAAAAAGTGATTGCTTCACCAGCTCTGGCTCCTGACGGTTCTGGATTGGTTACTCAAGAAGAGCATGATAATTGGATTGCCGAAGTCTCTCATGAATTGAGACTGCCACTTGCCAATATCAAATTGCTGGTCGAAACATTAATAGATGGTGCTGTAGAAGAGCCGATTACGGCGATGCGTATGCTCAGCCGTACTAAAGAAGAGGTGACTCGATTGCAGAATCTAGTCAATGACCTGCTCTCTCATGAGAAACTGCAAAATGGCAGAGCTGGGGACGATATGAGATTCTCCCGAGTCAATATTCAGCGCCGCACCGAATCGTGCTTAGAGACCACTCGCGAGTTGGCGGAAGAAAAGGGCGTGATTTTGAAGTCGGCGGTGGAGAGCGGCTTCGAACTTCTTGCAAATGAAGAACAAATCGACCAAGTACTCATCAACTTGGTGGAAAATGCTATTAAGTTTACTCCCGCTGGTGGTTTTGTCGTCGTTCGAGCCGGCGGCCCTCCGCCCTTCCTGGAAGTTGAAGATAGTGGCATAGGCATGGCTGAAGCTGAGATTCCCAAAATATTTCAGCGCTTTTACCGGGTTGATCGTGGTCGTACTAGAGGTAGCACGGGGCTCGGTCTCTCAATTGTTAAACACATCGTTGATTTGCACGGTGCTAAAATCGCCGTGACATCTAAAGAGGGTTCAGGTTCGAAGTTCAGAATTGAGTTTCCCTAAAGAGCAAGTATGTCTAGCAAAATTAAAATTCAAATCGTAGACGACGATGAGACCATCGTTGAAACTCTCACTTATAACCTTACTCGCCATGGTTTTGAAGTTCATGCTTGCAACAATGGAGCATCTGGTCTCGCTCGTTTTGCTGAGGCGTTGCCTGACTTGGTCATACTTGATTGGATGCTGCCTGACATGAAGGGTCCAGATATTTGCGCTTTGATTAGAGAGCAATCACCTGATATTCCCATTTTAATGCTGACCGGACGGTCGACTCCAGCAGACATTGCTCATGGTCTCTCTCGTGGTGCTGATGACTATTTGGTTAAGCCCTTCAGCATGGTCGAACTTTTGGCCCGGTTGGAAGCGCTAATTAGGCGCACTCTCAAAGACAAGGCTCGTTCGGCTAAAGGCCGCATTGAACTGGGTTCGCTTTTGCTTGATGAAGATGCTAGACGAGTTGTCTACCGCAGTAAAAATATTGAACTCTCGCCTCGTGAGTTCAAGTTGCTTAAGGTGTTGATGCAGAATGTCGGTCGAGCGCTTTCTACTGAGGCGCTGCTAGATAGAGTTTGGGGTACTGATTTTGACGGTGACGTAAAGACTGTAGCCGTGCACGTTAGATGGTTAAGGCAAAAGCTTGAACTTGACCCAAAGGTGCCGACCTTACTCGAAACCGTTCACCGCTCTGGCTATCGTTTGAACATGCCCAACGACTGAAATAGGGGAAAGTTAGTGAAGACTGAATCGATTACACTAATCAAAGAAGAAGTGCTGACCCTTGGTCGGATGGTTGAAACTACTGTTTATGAAGTAACCAGGCTGCTCAAGGGTGATAAAAAAGCTGACTTGGCCATGGTTGAGCGTCAAGAAGAAGAAATCAATAAGCTCTGTCAGGAGATTGAAGAAAAGTGTGTTGATCTGCTGATGGAGAGAGACTCATTTGGAGCCAAAGAAATTCGCGCCCTTGTCAGTATTCCTCTAATTGCAGCTAAGTTTGAGAGATTGGCCGATCATGCCAATCGCGTAGCACGTTTTGCCAATTGGGCTATAGAAGACGAAATTGAAATTCCTGAAGAGTTGCCAAAAATGGCTGCTACTGTTTATCACATGGTGCAAGAGTTGTTGCTTTGTTTTCTCACTGATTCAGCCAGTAAAGCCAAAGAAATTCTTGCTAGTGATAATACTGTCGATTATTTGCATGATGTGCTGTCGAAGAAACTGCTGTCTAATTTAGGTGAGCAAGAAAGCGCTCATGCCCAAATGCGTGCTCAGTTTTTATTCTGCTCACGCTTCCTTGAGCGCATGGGTGACGCTTGTACATCAATAGCTAAGCGGGTTTATTTCCTTTCAACAGGCGAGCGAATCTTTAACTGATGCCCGTAATAGTTTTAGCCGGAGAAGAAGACTTTCAACTTTATCGTCGCTTAGACGCGCTCAAAGCGGAGTTGCTTGATCCGGCTTGGGCTAGTTTTAATTACAGTCGCCTTGATAATCCTAGTGCTCAAGAAGTAACTGAGCAAGCTGCATCTCTGCCCTTTGGACCAGGAAATAAGCTGATAATTATTGACCGTTGCGATTGGTTTGCCAAGAAACGCTCTAGCTCTAGTAGTGCCTCTAAGGATGAAAGTACTAGTAAAAAGACAGCAAAGAGCAAAGACTCGGTTAATGAAGACACTCTAGACTCAGCTCTGTCGTCGGTGCATCCGAACACCTATATAATTTTTGTCAGCACAAGTAATTTTGATACCACTCTTAGGCTATCTAAGTTGGTGGCTAAATATGCCAAACTTGAATCTTTTCCCCGGGAGAAAATCTGGGCAGGTTCGACGAGCCCGAAGCTGCAGAAGTGGTGCCAGGATGAAGCAAAGCGCTTTAATGCCACCATTGAGCTGGAAGCTGCCGATTATTTGATCGAGGGACTGGAGGCTAATTTGCGCCAGATTTCTTCAGAGATTGAAAGAGCGGCAATTTATGTCTTGCCCAAGTCATTTGTTTCTCTCGATATTATTCGCCAACTTAGTCCCCATCACTCAAGTGTCTTTAGCGTCGCTGAGCACTGGTTGGCCGGTGACACCCAAAAAACTCTTTTGACCTTGCGCGAACTATTGAGTCATCAAAATGCCATGCAAATTTTGGCCACGATGCAAACCCTTATTAGTAAGTGGGTGCAAATCAAGCTCTTATGTGAAACATATAATAAAGAGTCTAAATTTGGGCCTGGTATCAAACGTAGGGAATTGCCGCCGCAAGAACTTGCCAAGATCTTAGCTGGTGACATAAAGGGCGGTAATTCCTTTGTTTTAGAAAAGGATGTAAGAAGGCTTTCTCATGCATCAGTAGAGTTTTTGGTTGATAGTCGCATAGAGTTGACCAAGTTAGAGCAGCTTGTAAAAACTGGACAAATGCCTGATAGTCATGCCCTTGAGCTGTTTTTCTTGCGTTCCCCCAGGCAGCTAAGTCATAAGCACAGAAGGTAATAATTGGCTGACTCTCAATACGTTTTAGAAGACATGGGCGCTAAAGATACTTGGCGTGTATTTCGCATGATGGCAGAACTTGTAGAAGGTTTCGACGAGCTGTCGCAGATCGGGCCAGCGGTTTCGATTTTTGGCACTGCCCGTTGTAAGCCACACGATCCTGTTTATATCTTGGCTGAGACCATTGCCAAGAAGCTGGCTGATAAGGGATTTGCTGTCATTACTGGCGGTGGGCCCGGGGTAATGGAAGCTGGCAACAAAGGGGCGCTCTCTGCTGGTGGTTCATCAATTGGCCTGAATATAACCCTCTCTCACGAGCAGAGACCGAATAGTTATCAAACTAAGTCGCTTGATTTCCGCTACTTTTTTGTGCGCAAGCTTATGTTTGTCAAGTATGCTGTGGCCTTTGTTATTTTGCCCGGTGGCTTTGGCAGTCTTGATGAGCTTTTTGAAACTGTCACCTTGATTCAGACCAAGAAGATTAAGCGTTTTCCTATGTTTTTGGTCGGTTCAAAGTTTTGGAACCCACTGTTAGACTGGCTCAGAGCAGAAGTGATTACTCGTGGTTTTTTGACTGAAGATGAACTTGACTTGTTGATAGTGGTCGATGATCCTGATGAATTAGTCGACCACATTGTCTGGTGCAACGATGAGAAGTGCTACCTCACCCCTGAAGGGCTGCGAGGCCGGGTAGTTTTAACTGATAATTTATCTGATAACAAGGCTGATAGCAAAACCGAAGTAAATTCGGCAGGCACTGTCGACAACCTGATAGATCAGCCTGGAATAGAAACATAGCTGAATTTTTTGCAGGGCATTCCCTCATTAAGGAATGTGGTAATAATCCTTGGTATTGGCCAGAGCAGGCCTATAATTTGGTGCTTAATTACACTTGAATTTATTTGCCGCTCTTAAGGAGACATGGCCTTGAAGATTGCTGTTTGCGTTAAAGCCGTGCCAGACACGGAAACTAAAATTGCCATAGCTGCGGACAAAAAGAACATCGACTACACAGGTGTTCGCTTTATTACCAGCCCCTATGATGAATTTGCCATAGAAGAAGCTCTCAAACAAAAAGAGAAGCATGGTGGCGAGACGACCGTCATAGCCCTAGGTGGTGCTGAATGTACCGATGTACTGAGGGATAGTCTCGCTCGTGGAATAGATAGTGCTGTGCACTTAAATGATGCCGATTTTGCCAATCTTGATACTTTGTCTACAGCTAAAGTGTTGGCTGCTGCAATTAAAGATGGTGGTTACGATCTGGTTTTGTGCGGTCATCAGGGTGCCGGTGGCGATAACAGCCAAGTACCTTCGATGTTGGCTGAACTTCTAAGTTGCGCTCAAACCACTATGGTGCTCAAGCTTGAAGTAGACGGTACTACTTTTAAGGCTGAACGCGAAATCGAAGGTGCGCACGAATCAGTCGAAGGCACTTTACCTGCTGTCATTAGCTGCCAGAAAGGTTTGAATGAGCCACGCTACCCTGGCATCAAAGGTGTAATGGCTGCTCGTCGCAAAGAAATCGCTGTCAAAGATGCTACGGCTCTGGGAGTGAAAGGCACTGTCGGTGCTGCAAACGTCAAAGTGCGCATCAAAGAAATGATGTTGCCACCAGATCGTCCGCAAGGTCGCAAAATCGAAGGCGACGTTGATAGTCAAGTTAAAGAGCTGGTCAGTTTGTTGCACAGTGAAGCTCACGTGCTTTAGAAACTGCAAGATAATTTCCTAGGAGAATGAAAAAAATGTCGCAAGGCTATCTGGTTTTTGTCGAACAGCGCAATGGCCAATTGAGAAAAGCTTCTGTTGAGGCTCTTTCTGAAGCAAAGCGCCGGGCCCAAAGTGGTGAGAGTGTTACTGCTTTTTTGGTCGGCAGTGGTGTAAAAGCACTTGCTGCTGAAGTGGCAAAGTACGAGCCAAGTTCTATTTTGGTTGCTGATGGTGAGCAATTCGCTAGCTATTCAACTGAAGCATTTACAGCGGCTGCTGCAGAAGCAGTGAAAAAGAGCGATCCGCGCTATGTGTTTGCAGCTCACACTGCCATGGCCAAAGACTTCATTCCTCGCGTTGCCGCTCGTCTTGATGCACCTTGTATCGCTGATGTTATGGCCTTGCAACAAGAAGGTTCTAACCTTTTGCCTGTGCGGCCGATGTATTCGGGTAAGTGTTGGGGCGTCTATGAGATTGATGCACCACTTTCATTCATAACCCTTAGACCCAATGTCTTTGCCGTCAATTCTCCAAGTGGTTCAAGTGGTGCTGTTGAAGATTTGGCAGTTGCTAGCGATAAAGTTAGCGCTAAAGTTGTCGCTGTTCATGCTTCTGAGGGAGCCAAGGTTGAGCTTTCTGAAGCAGCAATAATTGTTGCTGGTGGGCGCGGCATTAAGGGGCCAGAAAATTGGCCTGTCTTGCAGTCCCTTTGTGATGCCCTTGGAGCTGCTCTAGGAGCTTCACGCGCAGTTGTCGACGCTGGCTGGATTGATCACCAGTTCCAGGTGGGCCAGACTGGTAAAACTGTCAGCCCACAACTTTATTTCGCTTGCGGAATATCAGGAGCGATTCAGCATTTGGCAGGCATGTCGTCGTCTAAGGTAATCGTGGCAATAAACAAAGATCCCGATGCTCCGATCTTTAAATTTGCCAATTACGGAATCGTCGGCGATGTCTTAGAGATAGTTCCTAAGCTCACTAACGAAGTGCGTAAGTTGCACGAGCATAACTAATAACTAGCAGTTAGATTAAGCAAAACAGAGCTGACAACTATTTTGTTAGCTCTGTTTTTTACTTAGATTTTGACGGCGTAGCGGTTTTCAACGTAGTCGTTAACTAGCTTGATAAAGTCTTGGGCCAAGTTAGGTCCGCCTAAGGTGGTGAAATGTTTACCATCGATATAGACCGGTGCACGCGGCTCTTCTCCAGTACCAGGCAGAGAAATCCCAATGTCGGCGTGTTTCGATTCGCCAGGGCCGTTGACGATGCAGCCCATCACCGCTACTTTCAATTCTTCGACACCTGGATAATGCTGCTGCCAGCGGACGCGCTCGGCCATTAGGTGTTGTTGAATATCTTGGGCCAGCTCTTGGAATACAGTGCTGGTCGTTCTACCGCACCCAGGGCAGGCTGTTACTTGCGGGTTGAAGGAGCGGATGCCCAGGGACTGCAGAATCTGCTGACACACCTGCACTTCTTGTTCGCGAGCAGCACCCGGGGCCGGTGTCAGGCTGACTCGAATAGTGTCGCCAATGCCTTGAGCAAGCAATACTGAGAGGGCTGCCGTGGAGGCGACAATGCCTTTCATGCCCATGCCGGCTTCGGTGAGACCGAGGTGCAGGGCGTAGTCGCAAGAGGCGGCCAGTCTTGTGTAAACGCTGACAAGATCTCTTACTTCTGAAACTTTAGCAGAGAGGACAATTTGGTTTTTGCTTAGGCCATATTTTTCTGCCACCGCTGCCGATGACAGGGCACTTTCGATAATGGCGTCGATCAATACTTCGTGACCATCTTTCGGCTCAGGCAGTAAGGCATTTTCATCCATCATTTTCGCCAACAGCTCTTGGTCTAAAGAGCCCCAGTTGACGCCAATACGTACTGGCTTCTGCCATTTGAGAGCAGCTTCGACCATGGCCCTAAAGTTGCCATCATGTTTCTCGCCGCGGCCGACATTGCCAGGATTAATGCGATATTTCGCTAGTAGTTTGGCGCAATCATGGTACTCAGACAGTAACAAGTGGCCGTTATAGTGAAAATCGCCCACTAGCGGAGTGTCGTAGCCTCGTTTCTCTAGCAGACTAACAATCTTAGGCACTGCCTTAGCTGCTTCTTTTGTGTTGACTGTAATGCGCACAATCTCTGAGCCAGCGTCAGCTAACTCAATTACTTGATTGGCGGTTGCCTGAGGGTCTTCAGTTGGTGTATTGGTCATAGATTGAACCAATACAGGGCTTGCACCACCCAGTTCTTTATTGCCGACTTTAACCACGGCCGTATTTCTTTTTTCAGTAAATGTCATAGCCGAGATCATACTTGAAAGTTGCTAACAGTCCCAGATATCTGGATAATTTTCGCGGAAACTAAATATTTCAAAATGGTCATGGTCGCTCTCAGTCGCTTTGTTTGTCTTGCTTTTGAGGCCAAGTATTAAGTGGTCAAGAACGCTCACCCCCAGTACCTTGCCTGCTGCTATGAGCTGCTTGGTGGTTTCGAAGTCTTCTTTTGAGGGTGTTAGTTTGGCCCCAGAGGGATGATTGTGACAAACCAAAATTGCATAGCTATTGGCAACCAGCGCGGCCTTGAAGACTTCTCTTGGATGCACCAGTGAAGCTGAGAGTGTGCCGTGCGAAACTTCGTGTAGACCAATCACTTCAAATTTAGTATTGAGGTGTAAGCTGACAAAATGTTCTTCTGAAGCAAAGTGCAGAGGGCGTAGAAGCGATGCTGCATCTTCTGCCGATTTTATGGCAGGAAAGGTTGGTTTTAGATTGATCTCTTCTTTCACTAAGCAGAGCTTAAGCTTCGGAATTTGATATTCGAGCAATGTACTTAGCTGTACAGCTTTTTTCTTTCTTGCTTTCACTTCTGTGTTCATTGAATCTTCCTCAGCGCAATCTGCCAGTGTTCTTGTTAAGACGTTGCCAGGCTTTCGAAAGTTCAATAGATTGGAAAATTGATTTCTAAATTTTGCTCTTTAGACTTGCTGTGTTTTCCATACGCCTGATTTAAAGCGCCAGACAGCCAGTAGTCCGATGATCGACGAAGATGCTGCAATGCCTAGCCAGATGCCTGGTGGACCTAAGGCCAGGCCATATTGAGTGGTGAGCAGAAAGGCCAAGGGCAATCGCACTACTGTCAAACAAACTATGCCAATCCACATGGGCCATTTTGTATACCCGGCACCAGTCAGTGCACCAAATAAAATGATCCAGCAAGCTGTCAGCGGCTCTGAAAGCCCAACAATGCGGAAGTAATCTGCTGTGCAGCTAACAACACTGGGCTCACTACTCATCATGCTGGCAATGGGCGTGGCGAAAGTAAACATAATTAGGGCTGTAGGAAACTCAATGGCCAAGCCAATCTTCATTGCTTGCCAGCCTGTAGCCTCGGCCCGCTCTGGCTTTTTTGCACCAAGATTTTGACCAACTATTGTGCCAATTGAGGTGGCAAGTGCGTGAAGGGGCAGGGTGCAAAGCATCTCTTCAACTCTAAAGCCGATGGTCCAAGCGGCCTGACAGGCGGTGGGATCTTTAGTCATGGCAAAAATGAGAAAAAGAGCAAAGTTACCCATTACCCAAGCTAGATCTTGAATGCATGTAGGTAGACCAATTTTTAGTATGCGCCAGATCCATTCTTTGGTTTCTTTTGTCAAACCCGCTTTGATGGCTGGCCAGAGGCTGAGCGAGCCGGCCAGGTCAGACTTTGATAAGAGATAGAGATTGAGCGACATGCCCACTAAGCCGCCAGCAAGCCAGGCCCAGCCAATGCCAGAGACACCTAACTGAGGCCAACCTAAACAAAGGAAGAAGTCAAGGCCAATGATGACAACGGCCATGAAAAACCAGTTGAGCAGTGGTACTCGTGAATTGCCGATGGCACGAAACATTGAGTGGGCTGTCCAGACCACAGTGAATGGAAGCTGTGAAAGGAGATCGATAGAAAGATATTGCCAGCCGAGATCTTGCACATGGGAGTTTGCCCCGGCCATGGCAAGCAATGGCTTGGCCATGGCCCAACCAGCCAAAGTAGAGAGCACACCAAATATTATGCAAAAAATCAGCGACTGCCTGCCGGCTTCTACAGCTTGCTTGTAGTCACGCGCTCCCCAGAACCGACTGATTAACGCCATGGTTCCTGACGATAAAGCTACAGTCATAAGTAGCATGAGAAACCAAATTTGATTACATATTCCGAGAGCTGCCTGTACCTCAGAACCGAGCTTGCCGGCCACCCAAATGTCGACGAAGCTAGCCGATGAAATTACCAGCATTTGCACCATCATTGGCCAGCTCATATGCCAAATGGCAGCCCAAGTTGAACCACTGACCAATAGGTCAGTGGTTTGAGTCTCGCTAGAATCTGATTCAGACTTAGATTGAGGCGAGATTTCGGGCTCTTCTAAAGGAGAGGACATCGACAACTCTCTTTTTACATCGCTTTCACTTTTGCTTGCTTGCTAAGAGCGAACTTACTAGACTATAGGTTGGTTAGCGGTTTAGAAAGGGTTAATTACGAAGTTTGACGTGTGAAGAGATTGTTTTTCGCAAACCGGATGTCAACGAACTTTTCGTTGCTGCCTTGAGACAACTTGCCTTTGAGGAGCCGGTCAGTCGCTTTGCCAGAATGCGTAAAACTGTTGCAAAGCAATGTGCAAAGAATCCGGATAGTAAGCCGTTGTTACGTTCGATAGAAAGTAATTATTTAAGTCTGGCAAAAGCTTTTGGACAAATATTCGGCCCGCAAAATGTTGAGGAACCAAGCCTTTCTCAAATTCTCAGCTTGGCTATAGCTCTTGATGACTTGCGAGTCTTCAGCGAAACGGCCTTGACCATTTGGTATCAACAGTTTCAACAACATCAACCAATTGGCGCTGAAGCTCAGCTTAGTGAAAAAATGCACGGCTTGCTTGCCCTGCTTGGTCGTAACCGTTCTCCGGCTGCTCAGGCTTGGTTGCATGCTTGTTTCCTTGCGACCATTGATTGGCGCTTTGGTGAATGGGCAGAGCTCAACAAGAATGAAAAAAAGGAAGATTTGGAACGAGTTCTTTTGGTCCAAGAGATTTTTCACGAATTGAAGGCCGAAGGCCTAGCTGCTGGCCATGCCGCTTTGCCTCTCTTAAGTGTTGAAGGCTTAGCCGACAAAGTTTATCAATGTGCCAAGAAATTGGCTGGAAAATTGCGACCTAATCTTTTACTGCTTGTGGAAGGGCAGACTGAAGCCATTGTTTTGCCTCACTTTGCACGCTTATCTGGTTTGTCGTTTAGCCAATTTGGCGTAGAAGTTATTGCCAGTGGTGGGGCTAAGCAAGTTGCTCGTCGCTATCTCACTATCAAAGATACAGTGCGCCTGCCAATTGTTTGTGTGCTGGATGGCGACGCAGAACAGTCAGCTGAACTAATCGAAGATTCGCTGCGCGATTGTGATCGACTGGTATCGCTGGCGGTGGTAGAGCTAGAAGATTGCTACTCATATGAGCAGCTGCTCTATTTGCTCGAGGAGCATTTAGCAAGATTTGGCCAAACTCTCGCCCAATGTGACTTTGCCCTGCCTGAAAGCGGTCGGCGTAAAGATGCCCTGAACAAAATTTATCGCGATCGCGGCCTAGGAGATTTCGATAAAATCGGCTTTGCCCAAGAAGTTGTTCAGTCGTGTAAGAAGAGCAGCGATGTTCCCCTTGAGATGACCAAGGTAGTTGATGCCGTGCGGGGAGCACTATCGACGGGTCACAGTTTAAATGGCTGACCCGAAGACTAAAACGAAGAACCAAAATCAGAGTCAGAAAAAGACGTCATTAATTGCCACATTGCTGTCCACTGCTCTCTGGATTTTGAGCATAATTCTTGCTTTCCAAATACCTGCCACTAGTCGCCTTATATGGCTGCCAGACTCTCTGCTTTTGCTTGGCTTTGTGCCCTTGCTTGTGCTGTCCAAGCAATCTTGGCTGGTGCTCCTATTTGGCTTATCTAATGCTTTTATTGGCTTCTTTCTTCTGGTTTTAGTGCATTTAGAAAGCGACAAATTTGTCGGTGAAGTACTGCTGATGAAGCAGCACTTAGTAACCATGCATTCGCCATGGGCTTGGCTCACCATCGGGCTGCTCACTGCGATCTGGGGTGCCATGGCTAGCACCATTGATATTGTCAAATTGATTAGACGCCACTTACATTGATGTTTGGTTTCTGCGTCCAAGTTTTACTGGAGCTGTTCCGTCTTCTGGAATAAGCACACGGGCGAGAAATTTCTTTTCTTTTTCCCATTTTTTAGGCACGGTGCCACAGATTTTTATCAGGTGATTGAAGCCCTGCATGCTCTGATCGGCAAATTCTGCGTTCTTAGCTACAAAAAGCCATTGCTTAACGACGAAGTTGTACAAAGCTGGATCGCGATCTTTTTGTTTGATCAACTTTTTCTCAAGGGCTTCAGCGTAGAGCAGTCGACCATCCATATCAGCCGGCGATAACTCCACGGACCGCTGCAAAACCATAATGGCGCGATCGAGCTTGCCAAGGCGCATTGCTTGTTCGCCTTCGATGCGAAGGCCATTGGCCGAAGGTACACCCAGTTCTAGAAACTGGTCTGAGGTGACTACTCCGTGGTGGTCTTGCCCGATTTCTGATGTGTCTACGAAGAGATCATCGTAGGCTGCCATTGCCTTGTTCGGAAAAACGAATTGAGTCGAGATCACTGTTGACACTGCTAATGTCAGTGCCAGTGCACCCGGGATACGCTTAGTCATTTTCAACGACTCGGTCATTGTTTTCTCCTTACTACTTGAGGGCTGCTTTTTCTTTAGCGGGGGCACTCTTTCCCGCAGCTTTTAAATCTTGTATTGCTTTGCCTAAATCAGAGGCACCATAAACAAAGTTACCAGCTACCATAGCTGTCGCGCCATTGGCCACAACTTGTCTGGCAGTATCGGCATTGATACCACCATCGACTGAAATGTGAACATCTGGGCGCCCTGCCTCTTCAAACATTCTTCTTAGATTGGCAATCTTGGGTAAGACTTCGGCGATAAATTTTTGACCGCCAAAGCCAGGGTTTACAGACATAATCAAAACTAAATCGAGGTCTTGTAAGACATATTTAAGTGTCTCTTCTGGTGTGGCTGGATTAAGCGCCACTCCTGCTTTTTTGCCAAGCGAGCGAATATGCGACAGGGTACGCTGCAAATGGTGGCAAGCTTCTTGGTGCACCGTGATGTAGTCAGCGCCAGCTTCGGCAAAATCAGAGAGATATTTATCTGGATCACTAATCATCAAATGGACATCGAGCGGTAATTTGGTCACACCCTTAAGGCATTTGACTACGGGGGCGCCAATCGTCAAGTTCGGTACAAAGTGGCCATCCATAACATCTACGTGTATCCAATCGGCTCCCCCAGCTTCAGCACGACGAACTTCTTCTCCTAGGCGGGAGAAGTCGGCGGATAAAATTGAAGGAGCTACGATTACGTTCATAATTTGCACTTTTGCTTTTCACTTGACAGTGTAATGATGCCCTTCTCGAAGGCAATGGTCAAGCGGCAAGTCGACCCTTTAAGGCTCTCTCTCTATCTCTGGTATGAAGTTTTTTTTAGCCGAGTGCGCAAAGCACCAGGTAGCTTGGTTCCCGTCCATTCTGCGCTTGCCAAGAAGGGGCGTCTAAATTCGATAATAAGATGCTAATTGTTAGCGCATACAATATATGTCTAAATCAATAACTACTTCGAGCACTTTAAGCATCAGTCTAGCTAGGTAAACCATGATCAGCCATAAATTGACTACCGAACAGCAAGAGTACCAAAAGTTGGCTCGCGATTTCGCCGCCCGTGAAATTGCTACCCAAGCACCAAAATACGATCAATCGGCTGATTTCGCCGGTGATATTTTCGCTAAACTTTGGCAAACTGGGCTTGCCAACGCTGCTGTACCAGAGTCTCTCAACGGTCTTGGTCTGAGCTGCTTTGATAATTGTCTAATTGCTGAAGAATTGGCCTATGGTTGTAGTGGTATCGCTGGTAGTGTTGAGGCGTCTTCGATAGCCCAGCAATTTGTCATTGATTTTGGTAGTGACGAGCAAAAATCAAAGTTTCTATCGCCCTTGATAGACGAAGCCTGTCTGGCCGGATTTGGCATGGCGGGGGGGATCAAAAGCGCCAGGGTATTTTACCGCAAGGAAGGCGAACGATTTGTATTGAGTGGCAAGCACCCTGCTTTCGTTAACGCTGGCATTGCTCAGTGGTATCTTGTGGCAGCCAGTGAGGACCGTCGTGAGGTCACTAGCCGTGGCAGCGAACTAGTTAGCAAAGAGCGATTTAGCTATTTCGTGGTGGGAGCAGACGATGAAATTGATTTTGGTGAACGAGCGCCATCGATTGGGCGTAGAGCTCAAGTTATAAGTTCGGCTCGCCTTGACGAAGTTTATTTGCCTGCTTCTGCTCTCTTGGGGGCTGAAGGCGAGGGCGAGCATATGTATCGTCTGGCATTGACTCGAAACTATGCTCTCATCGCAGCGGGAATGGTCGGTGTCGCACGTAGTGCTCTCGACCATGCTCTAAAATATGCCAAAGAGAGAATGACTTTTGGTGTGGCTATAGCTCAGCACCAAGCTATTAGCTTTATGTTGGCTGATATGGCGAAAGACATCGAAGCGGCAAGACTCCTTGTTTATCAGGCAGCACAACTAGCGGATCAAGGTGTTGTTTCGACCACCGAAGCTGTTTGTGCTAAAGCTTTTGCTCAAGAAATGGTGATGCGCGTCACTACAGATGCAGTACAAGTATTTGGTGGCTATGGCTTCTCCCGCGAGTATCCGGTTGAGAAACTCATGCGTGATGCCAAGGTCTATCAGCTCTTTGAGCACACTGCAGAAGGTCTAAAAGTGGAAATGGGCCGTCATTTAGTCACAGCAGTCTAGCTATGGATGATTTCAATTTTGTAAAGGGCCAACTTCTTGGTGTCAAAGCGCCCCCACTTTTTGAAAAAGAGTATATCTATGAGATAACTGGGGCGGGTGACAAAGTGATTCGCGCCAGTCTGCGTAATTCACCGAAAGTAAAGAAGCAGTGGACTCATGAGCAATTTGCATTGCTGCTGGAGCACGAAATTATTAGACTAATAACTTAAGTTCGAGTCTAGTTCGAGCTTAGTGCGATTTTTTGTTCGTTGATTTTTTCGATTTTGACTTCTTATTGGCCGCTTTGGCAGGGGTCGGCTTGACCACGTCGGCAGTAGATTTTTTGCCGATGCCATCTAGGCCAAGTTTGGTTAGAATTGCTGCCAGTGGACTGATGGCCCTATCGCTTTTCTTAACTAAGCCACCATCAAGGCTGATTTTGACGGCGCAGAAAAATAAGGCTATACCTAGAGCGACAGAGACAAAATTTAGCGACACCCAGCGCATGTTGCTGTCTAGAGTCGTGGTGCGCTTGGAATGCTTAAATCTTGCTACCGTCATCAGGTCGTCAAGGCGGCGAGTGACATCAGCCGGGCGTATACCCGATCGCATGCCGCTTCCCATTTTACTGGTCTTGCCGCTGTCTTGGCCGGTTATTGGCCGGCCACAGACGACGCAGAACTTAATCCCGTAATTGAGTTTCGCGCCGCAGTAGGGACAGGAACCTGACATTGTGAAAGTACTTCCTAGCTTATTCTAGTTTGGGCATTGCTCTTAGGCCAAGGCTTAAGATGCACCGCCCTCGGTGTCACAATATCGATTGACCATTTCTGATATAGATGATCTATCGTGTGCCAGTGTTTCTTGTTTGCCCACAAGTTCAATGGTTCTCGCTTTTAACTCTTCAATTTGTTGCTCAATAATTTTGATCTCCTCGGAAATTTCCGATTCAGTCAAATTCAGTGCTTCGGAAAGAGTACCGAATGCTCTCTCAAGCTCGCTAACCGCCATGCGAATCCTTTCTCCGTCTTTATCTCAGAACCAAAGTTATTCTACCCGTTATCCCAGTCTCTAACTCATATTCTCAGATACCTGCTCCTTGTAAAAATACATCGACTGGGTCTTGGTCCACTGACTTCAGGTCGACACTTGAATTAATACCCGAATTAGCGGGGTCGCTTGTGTCAAGGGCAAGTTCTGGGCAAACTTTATCTTTGAATACTTCTAACTCTTTACTCTGCTGTTTGAGCTTGCCTTTGAGATCTCTGACAGTACCCTCAAGTTCTGAAAGCTTGCTATGTAGCGACTTGATTGCCTGAGCTTCGATGTCAGGTACGTCCTCTTGGGGCTTTTCTGGTGCTACACGTTCACCATTGCGGTATATAACCCGACCAGGAACCCCAACCACCACAGAATTATCAGGCACATCTTTGAGTACAATCGAGCGCGAAGCTACCCTGACATTGTCACCGACAGTGATTGCACCTTGAATTTCTGCACCGCTGCCGACAATCACTCCTTTGCCCAGGGTGGGATGGCGCTTGGTGTCGCGAGAAATTGCACCCTGGCGGGCGGCCGCCCCAGCGCCCAAGGTGACTCCTTGATAAATTACACAATCATCGCCTACTTCTGCGGTCTCCCCGATGACAACACCCATGCCGTGGTCAATGAAGACTTTTCTGCCAATGGTGGCGCCGGGGTGAATCTCAATTCCAGTGAATACCCTGCCGATATGTGAAATGAGGCGCCCTGGAGTGCGGAAACCACTTTTCCAGAGGGTATTGGCAATTTTATGAAAGAAGAGAGCATGGAAGCCGGGGTAGCACAAAATCACCTCTAGGCGGCTTCTGGCTGCCGGATCTTTGGCTAGTATGTTGTCCAGGCTTTCTCTTAGATACATTTTTGAACGGGAATCCTCGAAGTCCTCTTGGCAACCGGCTCTTAGGGCTTAAGAGCGTTTAGAACGCCTACGTAGAGGGGATATATAAGTTGTAATTAGTTTGATTGCTGATCAAACTAATTGCTGAAATCAGAAACAAATTACCACTATTGCCGACTTTTTTGGCCTTTATCGTGGTTCCCCCATCGAATAGCGACCATAAAGATGAGAAATTTGTCTAGATTCTTGGCAACCCGTATAGAACCATAGGCGCAAGTTGATTATAGGTTTTTAAGTCAGGTCGATGCCCCAAATTTCACCAGCTAGCAGTGATAAGCCCGAGGACTCAAAGAAGCCCGCGACTGCTGCTGCCAATCCATTGCTCGACTCAATCATGGCCAATCCGACTAAGCGTGCTGAGGTTAAAGCTAAGACCCCTAGTCTTTTAGAAACTGCCGGAGCGTTCTCATCTGGAGCTATAGATGCTGGTATTAGTACCGCTGCTATTGTCCTGCGGCCCGATGCTAAAAAAGGTGGGGCGGCTTCAAATATCGTTCTCAATCTATATGATGTGGTCAAAGACCCTGTGCGCACTGCCACTGGTCTTAAAGATCAGACCGTAAAGGCCTATCAGACAGTTAAAAGCGGTGATGTCTTAGGTATTGCCCACCTCAGTGGCGCTCTGGCTTTCACCGTAGGTACTGCTGGATTGGGCGGCGCCAACACTGTGGGTCGAGTCGGGGCGCGCACCGAAGCTTTATTGGGGGCTGAACAGGCATTTAGTCGCACAGCAGTAGCTCAAACCCTGGTCCGGGATGCCGGTGCTGTTTTGAAAACTGTCGGCAAAGAATCTATAGATGATCTTGCCTTGGCCGGAACTAAGCGTCTTCCAGAAGGCTTAGTGCCCAAAGTGGCCGAAACTACTGTCAAGCCAGGCACGATTCTATCTACAGTAAAGCCTTTTAGCGAAACACTTAGATCGATTTTTAGCCCTGCTAGCGAGTCACTGGCTGCACGCTTAGAGCATAATTTTGGCAACGGCCGTGCTTTTGCTAGTACTGAAAGAGCTACTGCAGCTAAAGCGGCAGTTAACCCTATTGAAGCTGCACCTGCTCTTAAACCAGTAGGCGAACTGCCACACACTACCCCTAAACCAGTAGTTGAGACCCCAGTAGCAAGAGTCGAGACCCCAGTCGTAAAAGTCGAGACGCCAGTAGTAAAAGTCGAGACTCCAGTTGCAAAACCAGTAGTAGCTGAGACTCCAGTCGTAAGAGCTGAGACTCCAGTAGTAAAAGTCGAGACTCCAGTTGCAAAACCAGTAGTAGCTGAGACGCCAGTCGTAAGAGCTGAGACCCCAGTAGTAAAAGTCGAGACTCCAGTTGCAAAACCAGTAGTAGCTGAGACTCCAGTTGCAAAACCAGTAGTAGCTGAGACTCCAGTCGTAAGAGCTGAGACTCCAGTAGTAAAAGTCGAGACCCCAGTTGCAAAACCAGTAATAGTTGAGACTCCTGCTATCAAACTAGACGCTGGAGCTTTAACACAAGTGGTCGAGCGTGACACTCTGGCGTTGCGCAGCCAGTCGCGCAATTTAACAGAATTGGTTGAGCAAAGTGGCCTTGTTAAAGGGCCTACGAGCGTGAGCGAAACTCTCACTGCCACAGTTAAAAAGCTCGATGACATTCTTGAAAATGGTCCCAGGCTTTCTAGCCAAACGGCAAGAGAACTGGAAGCTGTGGTTAAACAGCTTGAGCGCCCAGAGTTTGCAAAATTCTTTGCTGAGAATCCTAAGGCCGCCCAGGTTTTGCAGGATATAAAAGGAACAAGCACTTCTTTGACAGAGGCAGCGACTTCACTTGAAAAAGTAGCTCTGCCGAATGCCACTACGCCTTTGTGGGTGCAAGAAGTTACTGCCAATTTGAGCGATAACTTGGCTATTAAAAGTCCAGTGATTCAAGGCGCAGCTGAGCAAGGCCTAGTTAAGGTCGAAGGCCTAGGAGCCAAGCTCACTGAAAGCGGTGTCAAGGTCAGCGATGAAGTAGCAATCTCGTTACAAACCGTTGAACGCAGCCTCAAAACTATTGTTGAAAAAGGTGCAACTCCTCAAGTTGTTGATGATTTAACTAGGGCCATGCGCTCAGTTGAGCAAAATCTAGGCAAAGAAGTTCTCGAATCGCCAGCTGGCAGAAATTTATTGGAAGCAAGACAGTCAGTTAACTCTATTGCTAGTGCGCAAGCTGAGCGCCGTGGCATAGGTCCGATTAAGGCTGAGGCTCCCGCAGTTAACCCATTAGCTAACCCAGTAGCCGATATCCCTGTATCCAAATTAGACTCTGGAATCGCTGCTCAAGTAGTCGAGCGTGAAAGTCTGGCGTTGCGCAGCCAGTCGCGCAATTTAACTGAAGTGGTTGAGCAAAGTGGCCTTGTTAATGGGCCAACAAGTGTTAGCGAAACGCTTACTGCCACAGTTAGAAAGCTAGATGACATTCTAGACGGTCCTAAGCTATCTAGCCAAACCACCGTAAGAGAAGTAGAAGCTGTCATTAAACAGCTAGAGCGCCCTGAATTTGCTAAATTCTTTGCTGAGAATCCAAAGGCCGCTCAGCTTTTGCAAGACATAAAGGCAACTAGCACTTCGTTAACAGAGGCCGCTACTTCACTAGAAAGAGTATCTCTACCGAATGCAACTACGCCTTTCCGTGTGCAAGAAATTACTGCCAATTTGAGCGATAATTTGGCCAGTAAAGGCCCAGTATCCCGAGTTGCCGCTGAGCAAGGCTTGATTAAAGTCGAAGGTTTAGGCGCCAAGCTGACAGAAAGCGGAGTGAAGATTAGCGATGAAGTCGCAAGTTCACTACAGACCGTTGAACGTAGCCTTAAGACCATCGCTGAAAAAGGCGTCACTCCTCAAGTTGTTGAAGACCTCACGAGAGCCATGCGTTCAGTTGAGCAAAGTCTCGGCAGAGAAGTCTTAGAATCCCCAGCTGGCAAGAGTTTACTCGAAACCAGGCAGGCCGTTAATTCAATTGTTACTGCTCAAGCTGAGCGCAGTGGTATCAGTCAAATTGAACGCAGCCTGAAGGTTATGGAAGATTCTGGTATCAACCTCCGTCGTCAGAATGGTGACTTTGCCCAGCTATTGAAAGAGACAGCACCGAGTGCCAAAAATAGTGCAGTTGTTGAACGATTGAATGGTACGGTGCGCCAAATTGACGAAGTTCTTGAGTCTTCAGCGCAGCCTGTTGCTAAGGCAAGAGAAATACAACAACTCGTTAAACAATTTGAGCGCCCCGAATATCATCAATTCTTTGTAGAAAATCCTAGAGCTGCTCGTTTGCTCGAGGATATGAAAGGTTCGACTACAACTATTGGCAATTCAGCTATAAAGGTAGAGTCTTCTGCCTTGGCCTTAGAACGTATTGAAACTGTTGCCAAATTTGGTGAGCAGACTACTGTAGTGGCTTCGCAAGTAGAAAAGCTAGCTTCATCGTTTACGGCCGAAGTTAAACTTCCTAATGTTGCCACTGAGTTGAAGCAGATAGCCGACGACCTCAAAGCCATTAAGACTGGCGCTAATCCTGATTTAGCCATGAGTTCCGTGCGCAACCGTATTGAAGTAATTGAAGCTAGTGGTGCACGCAATCTCGCTCGAGAACTAAAAACTACTGTGTCAGAGCTCGAGAAAGGTTCTGCTGCCGTTAGCCGTGTGCAAAGAATGGAGGCCTCGGTCGGCGCCATTGAGCGTGAGGCTGGCAAAATTGGCACTCAGGCTGAGAAGCTTTCTAGTGGTTTGGCAGATGATTTGCGCGTAGCAGAAAACGCTAGTGTAAATGTTGGTGCAAAGCCCGTGGCCACTGTTGAAGCTAAAGTTGCCGAAAATCTAGATTTTATTTCTAGACAGTCGAAAAATCTAACCAACGCTGTTGATGATGTTCAGGCTGTTACTCGCATCAAAGAGTCGCTAGCTAAAATCGATGAAATGGGAGGGCAGGCGCTCTTTACCGGCGAGAAAGCCATTGCTTACCGTGAATTGAAGCAGTCAGTTGCCGCTCTTGATCGTGCTGCTGTTGAAGCCCAAGGATTGAGGGCTTTCGAAAACAGTACCCAAGCTATAGTTCGGGAAGCCGACAAGATGGTCGGGGTCACCGCTCGCATCAGTGAGAATTCAGCTTTACGCGGTGACGCTGTTGTTACAGAGCGTTTGGCCAATGTTGAAAGAGCTGCTGCTGAAGTTAAGGCTGCTACTACTTTTGAGCAACAATCAAGTGCTCTGAAAAGCCTCAGCCGTGAAATTGATGATCCGCGCTTGCAGAGTTCTTTGGGCAAATCGATTGAAGGCCGTCAGGTTCTTGAAGAACTTAAGGTCGGTGTCAATAACCTCAAGCAGAATTTGGAAGTACGTGCTCTCGAACAGGCCACAGTCAAGATTGAAGCCCAAGCACCAGTAGCTGTGAAAGCGGCCCAGGGCCTTGAGCAAGCTGTGAGTAAAGAAGCTACATTGAGCAATAATGTACAGCTCAAGCAAGCCGTAGCAGATTATACAAAAGCTGCTGAAAATCTGACTGTGCGTTCTGAAAGGTCTGCTGCGCTCAAGCAAATGGATCAGCATTTGGCCGTGATTGAGCGCGAGATGCAAGCAATTAAGGTACCTAGTGGTCAAGTCACTACTGAGTTGAATGCTCTTAAACAGAGTCATAAAGTTGTTGCTGACTCTGTTAGCGATGCCAGTGTGCTGGCCCAGAGCGTTATTGAGAAACGCTTGCCCCATGTTGAAAATTTGTTGAGCCAAGTTGGAGTTTCTACTAGCTCCACTGTGCAAAGAGAGTTAATTCGACAAACTGCTGCAGAAATTCAAACTCTGCGTTATTTGGGTAGCGACACGACAGCACCAATTGCACTTCAGCTTGAGAAAGCTCAAGCTAACTTAGTGGTGGCTGCCAATCAGCTAGAAGTTGCGGCTTATAGCAAATCGCTTATTAAGTTGGCCGCTAACGGTGATGCTGTTGCAGCCGGTAAGCTTCTCTTTGCCGGACTGACATCAGACGGATTTAGAACTACATTCCAAGACTTCTTTACTGTTCGCGGTCACATGGTGCCGTTGATTGGCGGGGGCGGTGACGCTGGCCGTATGATGCGCACATTGTCTGCTGGTGATGACATTTTCGCCTTAAACAGAGCTGCTATTTTCAATCCTAATGTTGTTCGTGCCCTCAGTGGTGCCACCATGACTCTAGGTCTTGGCGCTATGGCGGTGAGCGGTTCTATGCGTGACGTGCTTGATGTGCGTGATGCTAACAGAGAAGCAGAACTGCATAATTTCTCCCCTGATAACAAAGCTGAACAAGATACAGTGGATAAACCACAAGCAATTGTTAAACCTGGCGACGAAGCTAAAGTTGATACCAAAGATCCGCGCGAATCTAACGATGTTATTGCTGTCAGTGCCCAGGCTGTTGCCAGCAGGCCCGATGTTACGTTTAGTTCCACTGGCCAAGCGATAGTACGCACTGCCTATTCTTCCGAATTGCGCAATCGTGCCACCTCAAGCAGTGCCTCTAATCTTTCGCTTTCGCCAATCATTCGCTCAGTTGCTCTTAATAAGGAAGGCGCCCCGAAACCAGAAATTGGTGCCTTTGGTCTAAAGCTTAGCGATCCTGACTATGAGCACAAGAAGTTCTTAATGGCAGCCTACGGCGCTGATCACTTCATTGGCAAAGGCGCTGAGCCCACGCCTGTCGAGCTGAACAACTTGGTCTTCCTGAGCTCACAACAGCTCAATTTGAAGACCTCAGGGGTGGTGCGCACAGATGGCAATCGCTTTGAGAAGCCCGCTAGAGACGCCTTCGTCATTGCGCCAGCTATGTCCTTAAGCAGCCCAATGTCGCTTTTGAATTCTGGTGCTAGTGGTCGAAGCAACGGTTTAAGCCCTTACGGCAATACTACTGCTGGTACTCTTGGTGTGAATCAGACTGTCGCTGGCGCGAGGTCTTCTTCTGATACTAAACAATTGTTCTCCTCTCTGGCTGCTACCGCTAGTGAGGGCGGCAGTGGTCGTGGTAAGGTGACAGAAGGTGAGGAAAGAACTGAAGCTGATGTATTAGAGCAAGGCAGCACAGGTAGTTCGACCAATAACAATGGCGCCAATTTAGCTAATAACGACGATGATGATTTTGATGGAGAAGCTGGCAACGGTAGTAATAATATTGCATCACAGACTGTTGTAGCTCAGTCTAGCACTGCTCAACCAAATGTTGATCCGCAGTTAGCACAGCCCCGAACTGCTCTGCCTGGCCCACCTAAGAAGCGGCAGGCACCAATCAATCAGGCGGTGTAGGCTTTTAGAATAAGAACAGTATTGTGGCCGCCAAAGCCGAGTGCCTCGACCATGGCATATTTTATTTTGGCATCGCGGCACTTATGTGGCACATAATCTAGATCGCACATTGGATCCGGGACATCGAGATTGATGGTCGGATGAACTTTCTGGTTATAGATGCTTAGTGCTGCCACTGCAGTGCCGATGGCGCCAGCGCCGCCGAGCAAGTGCCCGACCATTGATTTTGTGCTCGAAATCGGAATTTTGTAAGCATGTTCGCCCAGTACTTGCTTGATTGCCATTGTTTCACGCTCATCGTTGAGCGGGGTTGATGTGCCGTGGGCGTTGATATAGTCAATATCGGTTGGTTCAATATTGGCGTCGCGCATTGCTTCTCGCATGGCGGCTGCCGCTCCTTCTCCGCTCTCGTGAGGGGCGACGATATGGTAGGCATCGCAGGTGGCCCCGCCACCAACTATTTCAGCGTAGATTCTAGCCCCGCGCTTGGTTGCGTGTTCTAGCTCTTCTAATATCAGTACAATAGCGCCTTCGCCAATGACAAAGCCATCGCGGTCTTTGGAAAATGGCCGGCTAGCACCTTCAGGGTCGTCATTTCGTTTCGACAAAGCCATCATATTGCCAAAAGAAGCCATACTGAAGGCATTTATGGCAGCTTCACAACCGCCTGAAATTACAGCGTCAGCACGGTTGTCTTTGATGTACATAAAGGCGTCAAATAGTGAATCTAGGCCACTTGCACAGGCTGTTGAATCTGCTTTAGCTCGCCCTTTGGCACCATATTCAATGGCAACTTGTCCTGAGGGAGCGTTGGGCATAAGACGTATGACAGAGCGTAAACCTAGCTTTCTTGCACCACCTTCAAGTAACTTGATGTGGTCTGCTGTTGTGGTTATCAAACCACCTACGCCGGTTCCTAAGAAAGTTGCCACACGTTCTGGCCGATTGGCTCGGACATCAAAGCTGGCGTCTTCAAGAGCTAATTTTGCTGCAGCCATGGCGAATAAGGTGACGCGGTCCATCTCTTTGAGCATAGAGCCGACCTTACGCTTATCTGGAAAAAAGTCTTGGATATTGAAGTCTTTTACTTCTGCAGCGATCTTAATTTCCAAGGCCACTGTACTGGGGTCGAACAATGTAAGCGGTGCAACGCCAGATTTGCCCGCGAGTAGAGCTTCCCAGCATTTGTCCTTGCCGATTCCAACTGGAGTTACCATCCCCAGCCCAGTAATAACTACCCTGCGCTCGCTCATTGATTCACTTTTCTTGTATATAAGTAGTAACCTGAATATTTTAGCGCGCTTGCCATTAATGCTAGGTTTGCAGTCCCTAGCTGATAATTAATTATCCTCTTTGAAACATGAATATCATGACGGAAAGTAGCGCAATGGCTAAGCTCTTAAATTAAACACTCGCCACCACTAATGGTGCCGTAATTGCTGTCGTAATCGTCTTCTTCAAAGAAGTGACACTGCTGATCTTCATTGCTTTCAGCTTCTGAGCTATCTGCCTCTGTCTCGTCTAGCTCTGTATCTAGATCGGTATCTAGGTCTAGGGCTGGCTCTTGGTCTAGATAATGAGCGCCGTCCTCTTCAAATTTTAGATCAACGTAGGCCCTAAAAGCTTCATCGGCAAAGCGGTTATCCACACCTTTGAGGAAGTTTTCAACCGGGTCTTTGTGAAGGCCGTATTGTTGACTGCCTGTTGCTACGTAACCATGATCCGGTGTCCAGATCAAATTTTCATTTTGATAAATGACATTGCCTTCTCCATAAGTCTCGTCGCGTTGCTCTCCGTTTTTCTTGCGGCGGCGAATCAAGCGTTCGTGAGAAAGTACATTTTTTTTGAAAGCACTGTCTAAATCGATACCGATATCTTTGTAATCAGGCTCGTGGCGGCCCACTAGGTTCCAGAAATGCTGGTTATGACTGGCTTCATGAACATGCGCCAGCTCATGTAGAACCAAGTAACGACGGCCACGTTCTGGGACGTTTTCGATGGCAAAACGTGAAAATGTAATTACTTTAGTTTTAAGGTTAATTTGAGCCAGCCTCGTGTACTTGGCTGAGCCAATTCGCACACCTCCAATGGTGACATTGAAGGTGGCGTCGTTTATGCGCTTGACGTAGGATTGCATGAACGATTTATATAGATTGAGTGTGGCTTTCGATATACCGTCTGCGCTCTCACCGGTTTGATCATCGGCTTTGGCCTTTGATTTCTCCAGATTGGCTGTGCGTCTAGTAAAATCGTGAAATCTGTTGTCTACTGTCACTTTTATACAGGTATTGCAAGTAGTGGCAAAATTATTTATCGATTGTGATAGCTTAAGGGTTTTAGCCGCTTATGGCAACTGCTTGAAAGGTACGTAGCAATGCAAAATCTAGCCAAACTAACTCTCATCACTGGCGGTGCCCGATCTGGGAAATCTTTTCTCGCTGAGACTATGGCGAAAAAAAGTGAATTACCGGTGATCTACTTTGCAACCATGGGCAAGGTAGCATCTGATGGCGAAGTTGTTGAAAGAATTGAGATGCACGTTGAGAGGCGCTCGCCCGATTGGCAGACTGTTGAAGAACCATTACTTTTGGCTAAAGCTATTGAGAAGCTAGAAGTCAGAGCCCCTAAGACACTTTGCTTGATCGATTGTCTATCACTTTTTGTCTCTAATCTTTTGCTTTCCATTCCCTACACAATTGAAAGTAGTGGGGTGCGCAAAGAGCTAGAAGAAAATATCTTGAGCGAAGTGGAAGAGCTTTTGACTGCTATGTCTGGGCGTGAAGATCTCGTATTCGTCGTTGTAACAAATGAAGTGGGTTCTGGTATTGTGCCTGATAACAATTTGGCCCGCAGTTACCGCGACCTGCTTGGGGTGGCTAACCAAAAGTTCGCCGAGCGTGCAGACCAGGTATTTATTGCAATTTCGGGCTTAGGCTTGCAACTGAAGTGAAGAAGTGAAGAAGTAAACTGGTTATAGGGCGTTAGGGCATAATATAACTATGAATTCAAGTCAGGCCACTGGGGCTGCTCCTCTTAATTTAGCGATATTGATAAAGCTGCTGAGGCCTAGGCAGTGGACAAAGAATTTAATTGCTTTTGCCCCTATTCTGTTTGCCGGACGCATGCTCGATGGTGATGCTCTTTTACATGCCTCAACGTGCGTCGTGGCGCTGTGTTTAATATCAGGCTCTGTTTATGTCTTTAATGACATTATTGACGTAGAAGCAGATCGTAAGCACCCTACTAAGTGTAAACGACCTATCGCAGCTAATTTAGTCAGTGTTAAAACGGCTTCTATAGTGGCTACTTTTGCCATGCTCGCGAGCTTTGTCATTGCTTATTTGACCAGGCCCGCACTTGGTTTAGTCTTGCTAGCTTATTTACTGCTGCAAACTGTCTATATTTTAAAGCTAAAGCAGCGCATCATACTTGATGTCTTTTGCATTGCTGCTGGTTTCGTTTTGCGCGCCCTGGCCGGTGGTGCGGCTGCCCATGTGCCTCTCTCTGCCTGGTTCTTGCTTTGTACTTCTCTGGGTGCGCTCTTTCTTGCCTTAGAAAAAAGGCGCCAGGAAATTAGAAGCTTGGGTGATCAAGCCAGCAGTCATCGCCAAGTGCTTGGTAAATACTCTGTTGAGCTTCTAGACCGTATGGAAGCGGCTATTGTGCCTAGTCTTATTACAGCTTATGCTTTCTACAGTTTTCAATCTCAGTATGGCCAGTGGATGATGGTGACATTACCGATGGTGCTTTATGGCATTTTGCGCTATCAAGTACTATCAGTGCGAGACAACAATACAGGTAGCCCAGAAGAGGTCTTGCTCAAAGATCGACCGATTCAAAATACAATTATTCTCTGGCTTCTGGCGTGTATTTCAGTTGTCTACGGTTGGTTACCCAAGCTGGCTGCTTCCTTGGTTCATACCATTGATTCTTGGCGACTGCCTATTTGATCTCCAACTTTTCAGCCTTTGCTTGTTCTTCTTTTATTTCCTTTACTTCTTTTGCTTTTTCGCTCCAAGGGCCAAGGGCAAAGAGCTTGAGCATGGTGGGGCTGATTAACTCTGCCTTTAACTGCGCGCTACTTTTGCTGTCACCCGAGGCCATCAGGGCGCTGAGCTTTTCTTGTTGTTCAGAACTGACGTCAAGGAAGCGGCAGCGGAAGCAGGCCCAGGTCAAGTCAAAGTTAGTCATGGCGGTTTTGGCGGCTAGGTTAGGAGCTCGCACAAATCGATCTTTCACCACTAGGGCAAAGGTCTGGCGATTGTCGTCACCGTCTACCGAGCGGTCTGGCTTACGTTTCTGATAAAGAAAGCAGGTCATGTCTGAGTAGGCGTTGACGGCATCTTCGGTCAGTACCGGTGGTCCAGAATCGGCAATGCGCACTGCACCGAGCAGGTCTTGTAATAGCTCAATGTCGCTCGAAGTTTCTTTGTTCTTGCTCAAATAGTGCCTAATTAAGGCGCGAAAGAGCAAGCGATAGCTTTCTTTGACGTCAAGTTCTTGCAATATTCTTGGTCTCAGAGCTTTCCACAGCGGGGCTACGCCAACAAAGTTGTTGTTTGGCGTAGCCAACTTGCTTGCCACTAACTTTGTTAACTGTTTCTTTTGATCTGACGAAAGCGTAGCTATGTTGAGCACTTCTTTGCGGTCGTCATCAATGTTGCTAGAAGCGCAGAGGGCAAAGAGCTCAAGCCAGCAGCGGGTGTCATCGAGGGTGACTATTGCTTCACTTGGTTCAATCTGAGCTTTTTTTAAGACTGCAGGGTTGGCTGGCACTTTTGTCTTTGGTTCAGTTTTCGCTTTGGCGCTCGAGGCTGGCTTGCTCGCGGCCGGAACTGCCGTAGTGGCAGGGGTCATTGTACTTTTTTCCTCATAACCCCAATCTCCTTGGGCCTGAGCTGGGGCGGCAAAGAATGGGCAAAAAAACAGCAGAAGCATCAACCGTTGGGGTTTTGCGCCCACTCTGGCTGGCTTTCTAGTGGCGACTATTTGGGTGAAATATGTGTAGAGTGGTGTTAGCGGCATCTAATTAGTCTACAAAAACTAAGCTGTGGTGTGATAATATCGGCTAAGAGCCCCGTGCAATCGGGTGTGAGAGATTTAGTACATATTAGAAATTCGGCAATGGAGGCCGGTTTTCATAAGAGGCAGCAATCATGTCATTACTGAAGATTAGATACTACCCTGATGCAGTGCTCAAGGCTAAGGCCAAAAAGATCACAATTTTTGATTCTTCGGTGCGCAAATTAGCTCAAGATATGCTCGATACTATGTACGAGAACGATGGAGTGGGCCTGGCAGCTCCACAGGTTGGCGTTTCTAAGCGCATGATGGTGATCGACGTCAGCGGCGAAGAAGAGACCCCAAGGCCTATCGTTTTTATCAATCCTGAAATCATTGAAAAAGATGGTGAAATGACTGGCCAGGAAGGCTGTCTAAGTTTCCCCGATGTCTTTTTTGAGGTTAAGAGAGCTTCTAAAGTTGTGGTCAAATTCCAGAATCTTAAGGGGCAGACTCTTAAGTTAACTGCCGACGGCAATTTGCTTTCCCGGGCAATTCAGCATGAAATTGACCACCTCGATGGTGAACTCTTCATAGACCGAGCCGTGTCGCAATTGAAAGCCGACCTGGAGATGACCAAGGCTGGTTTCCGTGAGGGCGATGTGGCAGAGTTAGAGAGAGAAGTAGAGCTAGAGAATGAAGCACACACCATTTCTCTCACTCAAACTGTTAATCAGCCAGTAGCGCTTTAAGTAATGTTCTGGAGCCTGCGCGAGAATATCGGCGGTTTGAAACATCTCTCTGCCTTAACTGCCCGAATAGTTTTGCGGCAGAATAAGTCAAAATATATCCAAGGCCTAAACAAAGAATTTCCCGATTTAGACTTGAAGCCTGCCTTTGATGATCACGGCCAGCCTTTGACGTGCCGCTTTTGCGGCTTCGCTATTTTTTCCGCTAATCTAGGTACCTACCAATTTGCCGCTTGCTCGGCAGTGGCGGATAATGTGATACTGCGCAAGGCTAAAATAGCCGAATTCACACAGACCTTACCTAGTTTTGAAAGCATGAAGCTAGAGAGCAGTCAAAAGAAACTACTAAAATGAACGCCAATAAGAAAACCCAAGCAAATCAAAAAGTTAACGTCTTATCTTTCGGCTTTAAAAAAGGTGAGGCACCCCAAGCCAATGTAGTTATGGATGTGCGCTTTTTGAAGAATCCTTTCTGGGTGGAAGAACTGCGGCCCCTAACTGGTCGAGATCAGCCTGTTAGAGACTATGTTATGGAGCAGAGTTCGGCCCAAGAATTTATGGTTAACCTCAAAGCGTTGGTGTCACATGTGATACCGGCGATGTTTCTCAATCAAGCTAATGTTGATAGCTTTACTATTGCCCTAGGATGCACTGGTGGCCAGCACCGCTCGGTGGCTGTGGCAGAGGAAGTGGCTAAGTTTCTCAAAGACAGCTACCCTGATTATAAAGTGTCACTGTCGCACCGCGAACTTGATCAAATCACAAGCGCTTGTCAGAGCGAAGAGTCACTAGCCCTTCAAGAAGGGGGCTAAATGCCCAAGAAGCCGAAGAAATCGCTAGACTATCGTTTTCAAAGCTGGATGCTGCCAGGTTTGAAGCGCTATCTTGGCATTGTGGTTTTGGCTATCATTGCCATTGTATTTGGTGTTTTGACTTTGCTCGATGTTCACCCTGTTGACAAGATGTTTCGCTTGATCATCTGGGCATTGAAAGATATTCGGGCTGTTGTCGCTGAATTGGCATCGGTAATGCACAAGCAGCTCAATGCCATAATTTTAATAACTGCTGGGTCTGTTGCGGTGTTCGTCTCGATTGTTCGCATCACTCAACTTGTTCTCGGAGCTTATTTGCCCGAGCGTGAGTCAATACCAGACATGCTCTACCGCGCTCGCAAGTTTGGCCGCGGGCCCAAGGTCGTGGTTATTGGCGGCGGCACTGGCTTGTCGAACTTACTGCGTGGGCTCAAAAAACACACCTACAACATAACCGCCATCGTCACTGTTGGTGATGATGGCGGTAGCTCTGGCCGCTTGCGTGAAGAGCTAGGGGTGCTGCCTCCAGGAGATATCCGCAACTGCATTACTGCACTAGCTGACGAAGATAAGCTGGTTACAGAGCTGTTTAGATATCGCTTCGAATCTGGCGAAGGCCTTGAAGGGCATAGCTTCGGTAATTTGTTTATAACCGCTGTATGTGCCGTCACTCATGGCGATATGATCCAGGCCGTGCGCACAGCTAGCCGGGTTTTGAATAGTTGCGGTCAGGTCTTGCCTTCCACTCTTGATAGTTTGACTTTGATGGCAGAATTTGAAGATGGCAGCATAGTACGAGGAGAGTCACACATAACAGAAGAAGGTGCGGCTTCTCCCAATAAGCGCATCAAGCGTTTGTTTAGCGAGCCAGCTGAACCGGTGGCCGTACCGGAAGCTGTGGCGGCGATTATGGAAGCTGAGCTAATCGTGCTTGGCCCCGGTAGCCTTTATACCTCAGTTGTACCTAATTTGATTGTGCCTGGAATCGCTGAGGCCGTGCGCAATTCGCGTGCTAAAAAAATCTATGTCTGCAACGTCATGACTCAGCCCGGAGAAACCACTGATTATTCAGTGGGAGAGCATGTAGAAGTGCTTCTCAGTCATTCTAAGACACCTGCTGGGGCTGCTGGTCGCCTGATGCAAGGGGTGCTGGTTAACGACTATGGTAAGGCAGCTCCTGTTTTACCTTCTGGCTCTAAGCCAGTGCGCTTCGACCCCGAGCGTCTCAAAGAATTAGGTGTTATGCCTTTTCGTAAGATATTGGTGAGCGAAGAGGCTGCTAGCCATCATGACCCTGCCAAGCTAGCTGAAGTGATCATGCAGTTCTTCACCTACAAAGCTAAGCGTAAAATAGTAATTCCGAAGCCGCCGTCTGGTAATTTGGGGCCGCCAACTGCTGGTGCTCCAACTATTGGCTCTAGCTCAGCGGAAGCGCCTTTGGCCAAGATAGGCCGCAAATTATAATTTCTATTTCCAGTTCAAGAGGTTTGTATGAGTTCTGTAGCCCCATCGAAAGAAAAAATCGGCCCAGCAATTGGTCGCTTAGCTAGTGGTGTTTATATAGTCACTGTTGATGTGGCGGGCAAGAAAGACGGTATGCTCGCTACTTGGATTACCCAAGCTGGTTTTGAGCCGCCATCGCTGGTGGTATCAATCAATAAGCAGAGAGATATTCTGAGGGCATTGAATGTTGGTGATAGATTTACCATCAATGTTCTCTCTAACCGCAATATGGATATTTTCAAAGCTTTTGCCAAGCCCCACAATGACGAAAAGTTTGATGGTCTTGCTCTTAAAGAATCAGTGGATGGATCAGCAGGATCGGGTCCAGTTTTCGCTGAGGCCGTTTCTTACATTGACCTACAGGTGCAATCAGTCACTGAGGTTGGCGATCATGTTCTTGTGGTTGGTGAAGTCATTGACGGCGAGTTGCTCAATGGTCAAGATGAACCCATGACGCACTTGCGCAAAGATGGCTTTAAATACTAGTTAGAAAGAACCTAGTTAGAGAGAGCCTAGTTTGAAAGTGCTTTAAGCTCTGCTTCTTCTCTGAAAATCTGGGCGAGCTGCTCGCGGGCGTCGTCGTAGCCTTGACGTATCAACTTGCGTGAGCGCTCAGGGTCAATCTCTAACAAGGTGACATTGACGCCTTGCTTGGGCTGGAACACTCTAATTTTGACTTTTTTGCGTCCTCTTGATTCTACCGAATTGGCATCAATCAGGCGGTTGAAGAGTTCAGCTGCTTGCACTTCTTTGCGGGCAGAAGCATCCAACACAATATCGAGACAGCGCACCAGTACTTCAAACATATTGACTGGGCAAACGTTAATGCGCTCTGGGTGCAAAAGTACCATGTAAACTTCATCAGCGCCTAGATGTATGGCTGTTTCCATCGGAGTATTGCGCACTAGACCGCCGTCAATCCAGAGTCCCTGACCATGAATATGCCTTGGTGGAAAAGCCATGGGTAGAGCCGATGTTGCCATCAAAACGTCGATTAATTCGTTGGTAGACATGATGTCATCAATGGTAATTAGCCTTGTCTCTAGGCTGCACAAATCGGTTGTACACCAACCTACTTTAGTCGTGCTGGCCTTCAACTTTTGCAAATTTAGTTCGCGGCGTAGAAGTTCTTCTAGGGGAGAAGTGTCGAGCAAGCCTAATTTGTGTCCTAGAACTAGGCGTCCGATCTGGTGAGCCGAAGGCAAGCTGAAGACATCTTTGCTACGAATTGAACACCACAACTCTTCTAAGCGCGTTTGATTGCCCTGGGCATAAAGGCTGGCATTAATACCGCCAATGCTTGTGCCAAAGGCTAGGTCAAATTCTATTCCGGCTTCTTTGAAGGCCTTAGTAACACCAACTTGATAAGCCCCTCTGCCGCCGCCGCCGGGTAGAACAAGGGCTCGCATGGGGCGTTGAGGAGGTTGATTTTGCTCGGATGCCATGGTTAAGACCTTACACATTGACTCTTACCAATCTATCGTATGTTACCTGCTGCCATGTGGCAACCCTTCCTGTGATCAGCCACGAGGAATTGTGTCGGCAACTGCTGTAAAATACATCAATTCTTACTTGGGGTGATCGTGTCAGATTTAGTTGATGTCTTGATAGTTGGGGCTGGCCCGACAGGGCTTACTTTGGCCAACGATTTGCGTAGGCGCGGTGTCAACTTTCGCATAATCGACAAAGCTGCTGCCGCCACCACAATTTCAAAGGCCATTGTGGTGCACGCCCGCAACCTTGAAATGTTTGAAAATATGTCTTTGGTTGAGCCATTTCTGGCCCATGGTATGGCCATTCGGGGCAGCAATATTTATAGTCAAAATAAACGTATCGTTCATCTCAACATGGATGAAATTGAGTCATTCTACAAGTATGTTTTGGCTATTCCTCAAAGTAAAACAGAAGAGATTCTGGCTGATAATCTTACTGCTCATGGTTTAAAAATTGAACGCAGCAAAGAGTTGATTGGTCTTTCTCAAGACGGCGAACAAGTTGTGGCCACTATCAAATGTGAGAATCAGGCCGAGCCTGAGACTATCAAGTGTCGTTATCTAGTTGGTTGCGACGGTGCTCACAGTGCTGCTCGTCATGGTCTGGGTTTGACTTTTGATGGGGCTTCTTATGATGAAGTTTTTGGTGCAGCTGACGTTGCGGTTGACCCAGGCAATCAATTGACGATGCTTGAAGATGAGGCCTATATTTATTTTTCTGAAAGCGGCATGGTTACCTTCTTTCCTTTTGGTGGGGGTCGCTACCGTCTCATCTTTGACATGATGCCAGATTCTAATTTAGATGCTAGTAGCGATCTGAAATTTGAAGAAGTGGTTGAGCTAGTTAAGACCCGCCTCAGTCAAGAGATTAAGACTCCAGAGCAGAAGCCGCTCACTATCTCTGACCCGCATTGGATGAGCTGGTTCAAGATCAATAGACGGTGCGTTACTTCGTATCGTCAAGGTCGAGTATTTCTTGCCGGTGACTCAGCTCATATTCATAGTCCAGTGGGTGGAGTGGGCATGAATACCGGTATGCAAGACGCCATTAACTTGTCGTGGAAATTACATCTGGCTTTAAATGGTCTAGCCGCTGACGGTGATCGTTTACTTGATACCTATCACGAAGAGCGCCATACCGTCGGTCAAGCTGTCTTGAAGGGCACTGATATGGCCACAAAGGCTGTCACCTTGCGCAACCCACTAGCAAAGAATGTGCGCGATCGCATGATGTCTTTTCTGTCTTCTCAAGAAGTAGTGCAGCAGCGCATACTTAGAGCCGGTAGTCTGACTGGTATAAGCTATCGTCAAAGTTCGCTTTCGGCCGAAGCTCATCGCCCCCTTGAACGTGCCCTCAAGGCTGTTGATAGCGGTATTTTGCGCTTTAGTGGTCACAGTGAAGCTGGCGAGCGCCCAGGTCTTAGGTCATGGATGGAATTTACTCGCGGCCCAGTGGCCGGTGATCGAGCACCGGATCGGCCCTGCCAAACAGACGATGGCAAGGCCACTAGATTGGCAATTGCAATGGCGACAACTAAATTTCAGTTGTTGCTCTTCGATGGCTTTGTCAATTCAGAACCTGGCTACCACCAGTTCAGTGAAATTGAGAAATTGATAGAACGGCAGTACCAGGGGCTAATCGATGTTCATGTCATTGTGCCAGCTCTCGTGAAGCCCTCGGATATTCCAGAGTTTAAATCGCTATTACTCGATTCTGAGCGGGAATTGCACAATATTTATGGTGCTAGTTCAGAGTGTCTCTATCTAATTCGCCCCGATGGCTACATTGCTTTTCGCAGTCAGCCAGCCAGTTGGGAAGAGCTCTCGCACTATTTAGCTGGACTCTTGAAGGAAAATTAGGAAGGGCCTTCAGTCTTCTAGCGAAATTCTACTAAATTACTACTGTATCTAATTGTGGTATAATATTGGTATAAATGACGGAGTTTCAAAATGATTGAGCGTTACACTGCCGCTATATTGGACCCGGATGCATGCCTGAGCAAGCTCAATCAGGTGGCCGGAGCTGTCCACTTAACCTTGACGCCAGCAGCCTCAGCAGAAGAATTGATCAATTCGGTTGTTGTCGATGAACCCGATGTGGTGCTCCTTGATTTTGAAATGGCTGGACTCTCTGGCTGGGATTTGACTAGGCGATTACGTGAGGTCAGTCCTGGAATACCTATTTTGTTGCTTTCGGCAAATCCAGATTGGTCTTCACTTGAATTCGACTCGCGAACAGAAATGGTGCGAAGCCCCTGCGATCCCAGTGAAGTACTGCACCGAGTTATCCGGCTAGTACAAGGTCTGTCGCAAGGAGACACACCGCATCGTTATCGACTGCCGAATTTAGTAGTCGATCAATTGCGGAGTGATAGTGGCCGCATCGATGCAAAGTTAGTGGCAGAGATGTTTGATCTATCAATACCGATACTGGCGCGGATCATTGGTGCTGGCGAGCCCGCGCTCTATAAAACGCCGGATGCAAAGTCAGTGCAATCGAAACTCCTAGACTTTGAGCGCATTGCCTGGGGTCTACTTAAGCTTACTGGATCTGTTAAGGGGCTTAGGATTTGGTTGAATGCGCAAAACCCAGAGCTTGACCAAGACCTGCCAATAGATTACATCAAAGACGGTCATGTCGAAGATGTAGCAGCAATGGTTGAAGATACGTTATTGGGACACCCTGTCTAGTGCTGGCGATAGATAAGTTGCCCGCTATCATTGCTGAGTTGCCGTTAGAACCATATATTGGAACTTGCCATCGGTTAGTAGATTTCGCCGTCCTAACTCGTTTCAACCCGATGATACCTTTGTATACGTTGGGTCCCGGCAAAAATGGTCAACGATATACACCGAAAGGTGGACCACCTGCCATTTATGCGGCCGAAGATATCATTACTGCCCTCGCTGAGTATCATCGGGTAGATCGGATTGTGCTGACAACAGAGCCAACCTATCACCTAGCTGCAAATCCAACCGTTCCGTTGACGATTCAAGTCAAGTTAGAACGTGTTCTGAACGTTTCAGATCCGTCTATTCAAGCTGCTCTCGGGACAACAGTAGCAGAGCTAACCGGACCTTGGCGTAAACAAATGATCAGGGGGTTATTTTGCCCTACACATGTTCTGGCAACTGCTGTTTATCAACATGGTGCTATTGAGGCTCTGCGTTATCCCTCTGCGCGTGGAGCGGAATTTTCCAACTTAATCATCTGGGAAGAACGACTGCACCTGCCATCTAACATAGAAGTAAAAGACTCGACCGGAACACTGTCTGCCAGGATTCCACCAAAGCGCATTTATAGGAAACGCCCTCGTTAGTAGGGAGTAATGACTTACTAAGTTTCACTCTGGTACATTGAGTCATGGTTTCTTCGTGCTGCCGATCGAGATCGAGCAGGGAGAGCTCCCCAAAATATGGGTCAACCAGTTTTTAAGGTAAGAGTCCCGCCTCCTGCGGTAGATCGCGTCGGTGTAGTAGCGTCTAAATTTCGATCGCCCAAGCTCGAAGCGCGAACAAAATACTGTGCTGGACAAGTCATTTTTTTCAGAGTTTGCATGGTATTGCTGAACTTCTTCTACAACCACCTGATTTCCGTGTCGCGGATAATTATCTTGCCGTTAATGGTGTACTTCATGTGGTCTATCTTGAAAAAGGAATTCGGGATTTTAGTTGGAGATCGTGAAGGAGACTAGCTGAGGCAGCCAGAGTAACTTTTACAAAAAAAGTAGCCAATGAAATTCATTTGACGAATTGTGCCGCACTGTCACTTCTAATGGTAAAAGGTTCCGTTGCTAGGTGATGACTTGCTTTCTTCTTGTGATAACTCTTTGTGAGACTAAGGGGGCAACGGGCCCGCGCTGCGTTGGCTTTAGCTTGTTGATTAGACTTGGATGTTTATCCAGAAGTTTGAATAATCGGACTAATGCCAGTGGTGGCTTTGTCTTCCCGTTGATCCAGTTGCAGCCTTTTGCGCGTTTCACTTATGAACTCTGGTTTTACTGAAGCTCCGTTTACTTGTTTTGCAAAAGCCAACATTGCTGCATTTAGATATTTAGACTCTTTTGCATTATGAAGTGACTCATTGCAAACTGGGCAATAGTCACCGCTTACATCTTGAATTGTCGTTGTTTCGCCTTTGTAGGTATACGACACGTCACGAGTATCGCTCACCAATTCGGCTTTTCCGCACGATACGCACTTCATCGCTATAACTCCTTGAATGACCCAAAGACACCAACGAGCGTACGTCAGCTAGAGGATAGTGAGCGATTTTCTTCTCCATAGATTTAGATTACCCGATTAGGTTAATCTTGGCGAGTAGGTTGTTTCTGCATTGCCAAATTTAGGTCACGCAAACGAATTGATTGGATTCCATGTTGAAAAAGAGCGGAGAGACCAATTGATCTCTCCGCTCTCGTTTCAGATTTTAGAACCTAAGCTTTAGCTGGTTGCTTAAGAGCTTCTGCTACTTGCTTAGCTACTTCTGCTGGGGTCATAGCCACTCTTACACCGTTAGCTTTGAAAGCTTCAAGTTTCGATTCGGCTGTGCCTTTGCCACCAGAAATGATGGCGCCAGCGTGGCCCATGCGTTTTCCAGGAGGGGCAGTTTGTCCAGCAATGAAACCAATTACTGGCTTCTTGATTGACTTCTTGATGAAGGCAGCGGCTTCTTCTTCAGCGTTACCGCCGATTTCGCCGATCATAACAATCACTTCAGTGGCTGGATCGTTTTCAAACATGGTCAGACATTCTTGATAGTCAACACCTTTAATGGGGTCGCCACCGGTGCCTACACAAGTCGATTGACCAAGGCCACTTTCAGTTAAAGCTAGAGCGATTTCATAGGTGAGAGTGCCGCTCTTGCTTACCATTCCTACTGGTCCAGATTTGAAAATCGAACCAGGAAGAATGCCGATTAGTGATTGACCAGGAGTGATAATACCGGGGCAATTAGGACCAATTAGCTTGGCCCCTTTGGCTTTCACTTGAGCTACCAACTTGGCAGTGTCTAGTGGTGGAATGCCTTCGGTAATGAGAACCAAGAGGCTGATTCCAGCATCAAGGGCTTCGCAGCCGGCATCAAGAGCCAGGTAAGGTGGAACGAAAATCACTGAGCAAGTGGCTTCTGTAGCTTCAACTGCTTGTTTGACAGTATCGAATACTGGTGCGCTGTGCATTTTCTCGCCGCCCTTACCAGGGGTAACGCCGCCAACAATGTTGGTGCCATATTCGATCATGCGCTTGGTGTGGGCTGCGCCCATTTTGCCAGTTATGCCCTGGACGATTACTTTTGTATGTTTGTCGACAAGAATCACTTTAGAATCTCCTTTTAGGCTTTGCCGGCGGCAACTGGTTTTTTGGAACTACCTGTTTTGGAGCGGCTCACCGCTTCCTTAACTGCTTCTTCCAAATCTGGATAAAGCTTGAGACCCGATTGAGCCAGCATTTTCTCGGCGATATCTTGGTTGTTGCCACGCAGTCTTACGATCATGGCGCGCTCTGGATACTTTTTCATGAACTCGACTAGGGCACCGGCAACTTCGTCGCAAGCCGTGATACCGCCCAAGATGTTGAGCAGAATGACGTCAACATTAGGGTTGTCGTTAACGAGTTCTAGCGCGGCTAGAGTTTTCTTTTGGTCAGAGCCACCGCCAGCATCTAAGAAGTTGCCGGGTTGGCCGCCAAAAGCCTTAACCATGTCCATGGTAGCCATGGTAAGACCGGCACCGTTGCAGAGAATGCCGATATTGCCATCTAGCTCAACCAGGTTGAGACCATTCATTTTGGCATTACGCTCTCGTACCGAGAGGTCGCAGAGGTGAGCTTCTTCCCAGCCTCTGAATTGTGGCTGTCTATCAATGGCGTCATCGTTGATGATGATTTTGCCATCAAGAGCAACTACATCGTCGCCTTCAGTGATCACTAGCGGATTGATTTCAGCAAGATCGAGATCTTTGCTTTCGAAGATTTTGTAGAGCTTGTTGGCAATGTCAGCGACTTTGTTGAGAACAGCGCCTTTCAAGCCTAGTTTTTGCGCTAGGTTGCGGCCGACAAAGGGGTGATATGGGTTGGGAATTGGCTCGGTCAATACGTTAGATGACGATTCGATTTCAATTCCGCCTTCAGCTGAGGCAATAAAAATTGGGCAGCCGCGGTCGCGGTCTAAGGTGACAGCTAGATAGAGCTCGCGGGCGATAGACATCTTAGGTTCAACCAATAGACTTTCAGTTTTTGAATCTTTGATTGCAAGCTTGAGCATGTCCTTGGCAAGTGCCATGCCGTCTTTTAAGTCTTTGGCAAATTTGATGCCGCCGGCTTTTCCGCGGCCGCCTGCCAAGACCTGGCATTTGAGGGTTAGCGGATAACCGAAATGGATTTTGGCCAATTCTTCTGGCTTAGTGATGCGCTGAGAAGGCGGTACATTGATGCCCCCTTCGGCAAAAATTCGCTTGGCTTCGTATTCGTAGAGATTCAAGATTGTGTCCTCTTATTGGCAGTCTATAAATGTATGACACTAAGGCCGAAAACCCTTAGAACTTTATGATTCTTAAGCCTTCCGCCCGGCGATTTGGCCGCTAAGTATACTGGTGGCCCTTACAACTTAAGTCTTATGGTTGCCGCTTGGCATGGGAAATTCAAAAGAGAAACCAAAATGCGTATTGGAATTTTGACTGGTGGCGGGGATTGTCCCGGATTGAACGCCGTGATTAGAGCGGTGGTGAGAACAAGTGTCAAAGAGTATTCTTCAGAAGTAGTGGGCTTCTTAGAAGGTTGGCGCGGCCCTATTGAAAACATGGTGATGCCATTAACCATGCAGTCTACCGGTGGTTTGATTCACCGCGGCGGAACAATCTTGCGTACTTCGCGAACTAATCCTTTTAAGCTGGACCGCGGCCCCGAGCGCATTGCTGAGAACATCGTCAAAAATCGTCTAGACGCTCTCATTGCTGTGGGTGATATTGATACTTGCAGTGTGGCCAATCGCCTTCACCAAGAACATAATTTAAATGTTGTCTGTGTTCCTAAGACTATCGATAACGACATCAATGCTACTGATTTTACTTTTGGCTTCGACACCGCAATAAACATTGTAACTGAAGCTATAGATCGCTTGCATACCACAGCCGAGTCGCATAATCGCGTGCTTGTTTGCGAAGTGATGGGCCGCAAAGCTGGCTGGATCGCTTGCTATGGTGGTATTGCTGGTGGTGCTGATTTCATTTTAGTGCCAGAGAAGCCAATTAAGGCCCAAGAAGTGGTGCAAGCAATTAAAACCAGGCACTCGCGCGGCCGTGACTATTCTATTGTGGTAGTTGCGGAGGGGGCCCGTTTTGAATCGCCAGAAGCTGCTGCTGAACAGGCTAGTGAACTTAATGCTGAACCTACACATGACTCGCCGTCTGATAGTTCTAGCATTGGCAATCAACTGGCTCGACTAATTGAAGCTGAAACTGGGTTTGAAACCAGGGCAACGATTCTTGGTCATATTCAGAGAGGCGGTGCTCCGACTGCATTTGATCGGGTTTTAGCAACGCGCTTTGGCGTCAAAGCAACCCAGCTTGTGCACGATAAAAAGTTTGGGCGGATGGTGGCACTGGCGGGTTCAAAATTGCATGACGTAGCAATAGAGGAAGCGACAGGAAGCTTAAAGACTCTCGATATGGAGCTCTATAGCGTAGCTGAAGTGTTCTTTGGATAGTTTCGATACTGCCGATCAGCATTTTATGCGCCGGGCTCTTGAACTAGCCCGAGAAGCAGAAGGGTGTACTGCGCCAAACCCAATGGTAGGGGCAGTAGTGGTTAGTGCCGATGGTCGAATAGTGGGAGAAGGTTATCACCATGCTCCTGGTTTGCCCCATGCTGAAGTTGAGGCTCTCAATCAAGCTGGTGAGCAAAGTACTGGCGCCACTCTGTACGTCAATTTAGAGCCCTGCTGTCATTTCGGCCGCACCCCACCGTGTTCTAAGAAAATCATTGAGCACGGTCTGGCCCGAGTTGTAGTTGGTATTGGCGACCCCAATCCAAAAGTAGCTGGTGGTGGCTTGAAAGAGATCACCGATGCCGGTATTGACCTGACTGTGGGGGTGCTTGAGACTGAATGCGGTTACTTAAATCGTGGCTTTTTCAAGGCCATTAAAGAAGATCTGCCTTGGCTCTCGCTCAAGATGGCTCTCACCCTAGATGGCCGCATTGCCGATCGTACTTCGGCTAGTCGCTATGTTACGGGACCCATGGCAAGAAAGTTTGTCATGGCCTTGAGGGCGGCCTATGATGCCGTTTTAATTGGTGCAAATACAGCTAGGCGTGATGACCCGCAACTAGATGTTCGGCTTGATGATGGAGCAGATGGCAGCTCAAGCCAGAGCCTGAATTCTGCTGGTAATCCCGTTCGCAATCCCGTGCGGGCCGTAATGGATCCTAATTGCACAGTGAAGCCTGATGCTCGAATTTTTGCTGCTCACGGAAAAACCATAATTTTTTGTCGCCAAGATTCGCTGGGTAAACAGAGTGACTATCCTTCTTCTGCTTTTTTGGTCGCCCTGCCGGAGAGAGCTGGTAGGCTCGATACCAAGGCTGCTCTTCAATATTTGCTTGAGCAGGGCTGTCATAAAATATTGTGTGAGGGCGGCGGTCAATTGGCCGGTAGTCTGATTGATGAGGGCTTAGTCGATGAGCTCTATTGGCTTGTTGCTCCGAAAATGCTGGTAGATCAAAAGGCATTGCCAGTGGTGGCCTCAGCCAATAGTAAATTGATGGCTGATTGCGTTGAGTGGAAAATTACGGGCGCTAATTTTCTCGGTGATGACCTTCTTATTAGTGCCTTGAATCCACGGCATAAAGAACAATTACTTGTATCAAGCAGTTTTCTTGAGTCATAATTATCAAGCGCATCGGCCCGATGGCCCTAGTGTTTGGAGTGTAGGAAAATTCATGAATGACTTAGTCCCTTTTGATGCAGCAGATTATCCCGATAGCGAAAAAGTTGTTGCAGAGCATCTAAATGCTGCACTCGAACATTCAAACCCTGATGTGTTTCTAGGAGCGCTACTGGCTGTAGCCAAAGTGCATGGAATGGCTAAACTTGCTCAGGATACTGGACTTAGCCGAGAAAGCCTCTATAAGGCGTTAAAACCTGGGGTAAAAGCGCGCTACGATACTGTGCGGCGGGTTCTTCATGCACTCGGAGTAACGTTTCAGGTGCTTCCCACAGTCAGCCTTGAAGCTAGACGGCAGCATCGTGGCGGCAAGAAGAAGCTAAACCAAGGGAAATGACAATGACTTCTGCTATTGATCGTTCTATTGAACAAGCTGTTGAATATCTCAAGGCTGGCTTATTGGTGGCTTTTCCCACTGAGACTGTCTATGGCCTCGGCGCTGATGCATCAAGTGCTGTAGCTCTTGAGCGTCTCTATCTTGCTAAAGGGCGGCCCACTTCTCATCCCGTAATTGTTCATATTGCTAGCATAGAGCAATTGACTGATTGGGCTAAGGATATTCCTCCCCACGCATACCAGCTGGCTGAACGCTTCTGGCCCGGTCCCATGACTTTGATATTGCCTAAGGCCGATCATGTGCTCAGTCAAGTTACTGGCGGACAAAATTCAGTTGGTATCCGCATTCCTTCACACCCCTTAGCTCTTGAGTTGCTAACTGCATTTGCTGGCGGCTTAGCTGCCCCATCGGCAAATCGCTTTGGTCGTCTTTCTCCCACTTCAGCTCAGGCAGTAGAGGCTGAATTTGCTGATTCGGCTGATGTTCTAGCGATGGTACTAGACGGTGGCCCATGCGACGTGGGTATTGAGTCGACCATAATTTCATTGCTCTCGCCCCAAGCAAGAATTTTACGTCCCGGTATGATTGATGGTGCTTCTGTGGCTCAGGTTATTGGTGCTGAATTGTTTGTTCTCGAGCTGTCCGATTCTGATTCTGCAACTCGTGTGCCCGGTGCCCTTCCTAGTCACTATGCGCCCCAGACGAAGTTGACTGTTGCAACATCAGAGCAACTTATTGAGCTGGTGCTTGAGCTAAATGCCAGAGAAGAGGCCGCTGCCGTTTTTGCCTTTGGCTCCACAATAGCTAAGTTGAAGCCAAATCTTTCTGGTATGGCTTTTGATGCCCTGGTGGTGGCACCAGGGCAAGTTGATCAATATGCCCGCGCACTCTATGAGCAGCTGCGCCGTTTTGATGGCCTCAAGCTCGATCGCATTTTTGTTGAAGCTGTGCCTAGCGGCTCTGCTTGGGACGGAGTCCGGGATCGTCTGGAGCGGGCTAGTGCTGAGGTGTCAGTCCACCTGTAGTCCCGAGCAGTACTATCCAAGTTATGCGCCGAACTTTGGGGCTATAAGGGTGTGGAAGAATGGATGGTTTCCCATTACTTGTTCAGTAAGCAGCGATAATTAGCGGTCAATTTGTAATAGACTTATCTCTTATTTGAATTTAGGAGATCACTATGCAAGGTTCTCAGCCCTTGGTTATGGATGCCCTGCGCGAATCCACCAAAGAACTGCATGCCGATACTGAAGGTCATCAGTTTCAGAAAGACTTAGGTTCAGGCAGAGTTAGGCAAGATCTCTATGTCAAGTATCTCGGGCAGCTATACTTGATGCACAAACATCTAGCTGAGTTGTTGCCCCCAGCTGCTGCTACTGACCCTCGCATTGCCGCCGTTCTCGCTCCATATCACAGCGATTTGAGTGCTGTGGTGGGCGACCTAGGCTACTTTGATGCCACGACTGACAGTGTTGTGCCTTTGACTGCCACAACGGCCTTGCTGAGTACAATGGACGAACTAGCTGTGCGCTCACCCCTATCGCTCTTGGGGCTGCTTTATGTTCTAGAAGGCTCAACCAATGGCGCTAAGTTCATGGCTAAGACTCTGAGAAAGGGTCTTAACCTGCCAGAGGACCGAGGTGCCAAGTATTTTGACCGGTATGGCGATTTGCAGCGCGAACGCTGGACTAATTTTAAGGCGACAATGAATGCCCAGGGCTTTGAACAAAGCGAAATTGACGCTCTAGTTGTTGAAGCAAAACGCATGTTTCAGACCTTCTTTGAGATTGGCAGCGAGCTTGAAACTTGTTAGAAGTTTAAAATAGGTTTGGAAAGTGCTGGATTGCGGTACTTTGTCATGTAGTGCCAGGAGTATCTATGAGCGCCAGCGAACCTCTGCAACCCTCTCAACCCTCAGGGTCTCCACTTGAGGCCACTGCTGATGGCTCCGTAAGTGAGCGCGATAACAAGCGCATCGGTCAGTTCGCTGCCTGTCTAGAGTCTCTGGCCCATGTGCGTAAGGCGGCTGCTGACAAGGCCATATCAATTCGAGAGACTGATAAGCAAAGTGTTCGCTTGCTTCGCGGGTCTGTTCTGGTCGCCCTAATCTTTCTTTTCTTGCCCCTGGCGGGCTTATCCAAATATGCAATTATCTGCCTGACAGCTGCTGATACGTTCTTTCTCATTGCCTTAGTCATATATATAGTCGGTCGCTTTGGTATTTTGCGAGTGATGAGCCCCCGTCACGCCTTGGTCTGTTGGCAGCTGATGGTAGGAACAAGTTTATTTGCTATGGCTCTAGCCATTAATGCAGTGTTCTTGCTTTTGATCACTCTGGCTGGCCAGCATTTGATGAACCGCTAAAATAGTTACCAGTTGCTCAATTTTTGCACCACTTATAGTGTCACTATCTCTCCAGTAAAAGATTTATAAGACTGTTGAGTGTGCCTGCATGAAGTACAACAATATGAAGGTTAGTTTTGTCTGCGGCAGGGCATATATCGACACGTGAGGCGTTAACTGTATTGAGTTAGGTTGCAAAACCTATTGCTGTAGATACAGGCTGGAAAAGGATGGTAATTATGCTGCGGAGATCTGGTCCGATCCCTAAAACACTTCAGAAGTTACCGGCCGCGCCGGGATTGTCTGAAATCCACCACTACCTGTCGGTGGCTATGGAGCATAGAGGGCGGCAAGTCGAGATTACCTGGTCAACTCCAGACCGAGCCGTTGATTTTACTCTCAATATTCATTGTCCCTGGCGCGGCGGCGACACAGAGTGGAAGCTCTTTGTTGGTAAGAATATGCGCGTGGTCTGGGACTATAAGAGCTGTGATGTCTTGCTTGTCTACAATTTGATCATTTCTTCTTGCGGGGAAGTGCATCAAAGCGTTCAAGCGGATGGTGTGTTGGCTGTCAATGAGTCTTTTAGAGATTCTTCTAAAAGACGCGACACATTGTTTATGCAAACTGCCAATACTATGGATGCCACGGATCCAAAAAGCAATCCAGCGGTTGGTACCCAAGATAATGCCTGGTCACGTTCTACATTGCCACCAAATGGTGATTTGTCTTTAGTTGAAATTTCAAGATTATTGCAATCAATTTTGTTAGCCAAGATGACTGGTCGTCTTGATGTTGACCAAGGCAGCCTGCACAGCAAGATATTCTTTGTTGATGGCGAACCTCTTCATGCCGATGTCGGTGGCATTCTGGGCGATGAGGGAATTCTTGATTTACTGACATGGCGCGAAGGAAAGTATAAGTTTGAACCGCGGGTAAGAGTTTCGCAGCGCAATGTGGCGCAGCCAATCGAGAGTTTGGTAATTCTTGGTGTGCATTTAGTCGACAAAGTGACATTCTTGCGCAACGTTGGTCTACAGACCGATTCTGTATTGATTCGTAAGCATGAAAGTGTGGCCGGATATGACTTTGACAATTTAGCAGCTCATGACCCTACGGTGGCTGCCCATATGCTCAAAGCACTCTATTCGGTAATCGACGATAAGACTTCTATCAAAGATTTGGTAGAGAAGACTAGGCTGTCTCGCAGTCAGTGGGTGCCACTGATTACGCTACTTCTCAATGCTGACTTGATTACTTTCACCAATGATTACATTGGTGTGAAAGAAGAAAAGCCAAGCATTGCCCCGAAGATAATTGATAAATCGAAAATTCATAGCGTCATGATGAATTTGAGAAGGCCCGAGACTGGCATGTTCACCTATGAAGCTTTTCTCTATTTCTTAGAGCAAGAGTATTTCCGGGGATACCGCTCAGGCAGTCCTCTTTCGGTGATGGTGATGGAAATGCGCGTTATCAGTGGCCCTCCTAACTTTGAACGGCAACCTCTCGATACTCCGGCTTTAGCTGAGGTTGTAAGACGTGTAAGTCGACTGAAGCGCCATATCGATTTATTGGCTCACTACGACCAACTCGATTATGCCATGCTCTTACCTAACACCAAAACTACCGGTGCTAATACTTTTGCTCAAAGAGTAGCGAAAGCAATTTGGAGTGCAGCGCTCGCTCCTGGGGTGGATAGCTCCAATTTGTCCTTGGCCTTTGGTGTTGCCTGTATACCTGAAGATTGTCTTGATCTAGGGGTACTGTTGGCTGCAGCAGAAGCGGCAAAAGCAGCTGCTTTGCGTGCTGCTATGCCGATCGCTCTTTATCGTGACATAAAATAGAGTGAGGCTTATTGTGGTATCTGTGAGGTAATCTGGTTAAAGAGATTGACCACAGCTAAAATGGCTATGACAAGCAAAATGCAGCCTGAGATAGCACAAGCTGCCACGATTTTGGTGGCTTTGCCTAAATAGCGAGATACTTGTGGGTTCTGCATTACGCCGCCGAGCTTATCGGTCAACCCACTGTTGGCTAGTACGTCATTAGGATAGAGAACCTTTGGATCGGTTATGGGCTGGACTGTCTCTGGATTTGTCTGACCAGGATTTGTCTGACCAGGATTTGTCTGACCAGGATTTGTCTGATTGGAAGTGGGCAGATTTGGATCTGGCAAATTTGAATTTGCTGGCTCAGAATTAGGTTCCATTTTAAGCCTCGCTTTTAATTCACTTTATAATCTTTCATTCTATTGTAAGCTTAAATTCCATTATAGGCTTAAGAGCTTAAATTAACAGGGCACTTTCCTTTCGCTCTGGTTTTCCCGGCAATTATCTGTGCCAATCCGCTCATAGCTTGATCGCTTGGGTCAAAGGTTGCTAGCGAGTTTTCTATTGTTTGTGGCATCTTGAGAAAATCGTAGGGTGTGTCGGCCGCAATATGAATTAGGTCAAAATTATTATGGGCTTGTGCCAATTTTTCACCGAGCTCAATTTGACCGCAATTGATGAAGGCTCGAAAAGTCACGTACAAAATCTTTTTCTTGTTTGACTTAAGCTTGGCGCTAAGTGCAGCAATCTCTTCACTGCTTGGATTGAGGCTATAGCGGTGTTCTTCAACCTCTAGGTTTTCTAGGCCAAGCGCTGCTGCTAACGGCAATTTGTAGCGGGGATGCTGAGGAACAACTACGGCGAGCTCTTCTTCTTCCAAATTTAAGTGGTCAATATTGCCCTTGATCAAAGCCGCAGAGCTAGTACTAAAGTTGGTGCTTGTAATATTGTCATCTTCGATGGTGCGAGCAAAGGCCGAGAGTGCCTCTTCCTTCGTCGGGTCTAGGCAAGCTGGTTTTAGGCAAAAGAGCTTGTCTAGTCTAGACAAACATTGATTAAGGCGTTCGCTAGAGATGCGACCGCTCTCTATGGCTTGGGCAATGGCCTGCACTGCCTCTTGAGATTGGCGATAGGTGCCGCAGACCAAAATAAGATCTACCCCAGCTTCTATGGCCATGACGCAGGCTTCTCCTAGTCCATAGGCTTTGGTAATGGCGTGCATGGTCATATCATCTGATATGGCGAGGCCGTCAAACCCAAGCTTATGTCGCAAAATTTCGGTCACTACCAGCGGTGATAAAGTGGCTGGCCTTTGCTTTTCTAATTGAGGCAGCCAGATGTGGCCGATTAAAATAGAGCGCATGGCTTTGATATTTGTAGCAAAGGGTTTTAGATCATAAGCCTCAAGTGCAGCTAGGCTTTTATCGACTATAGCCAGCTCAAGATGCGAATCTTGGCTGGTTGAACCATGGCCAGGGAAGTGTTTGGGGCAAGCAACTAAGGCTGATGCTTCGATTTCGTCGATTACTTGACTGCCCATGGCACTAGTTAGGTCGGTTTCGCTACTAAAGGCGCGGGTCGCTATCACCGGGTTCAATGGGTTGGTGAGTAGATCGAGTGTGGGAGCAAGTAGTAAATTGAATCCGAGTGTCTTCAGTTGGCGGCAGCTAATCTCGGTAATCTTTTTTGTGCTATCTCTATCGTTTATAGCCGCTAGAGCCATGGGAGAAGGCAACGGTGTTAGCACGTGATCAAAGCGTTGCACCGCACCACCTTCTTGATCGACGGTCAAAACTGGGGCATGCAGGCAGGCATCAACAATGTCTTTGGTCAGTGTGCAAAGCTGTTTTAAGTCGTGGGCATTTTCCTTAAAGAGGGTGATACCACCAAGAATGCCTTTGTTTAATGCTTGCTTATGCTCATCGTCTAGTACAAGACCAGGCAAACGACCAATAACCAGTCGGCCTGCCAATTGTTCTGTAGTTAGGTTCTTCAATTCACTATTTAAGAAAGTGGGGCAATTAAGCGATAAACGTCAACTGGCTTTTGCCGCCCTTTGACGTTGAATTGGCCAAGGAAGTCGAATTTGAAGTTATCTTTTGCTAGTTCGTAAGTAGCACCTTCAACGATTACGTCTCCTGGGCGGTCATCGCCTATAAGCTTTTCTAGGCGAAATACCAAGTTGGCAGTATCACCCAAAAGGGCGGGATTGGAAGCATTAGAGCCGAGGTTGCCGGAAGCGACGGGCCCGGTTGCTAGAGCCATGTCGAGCATCAGTGGATGGTTTTCAAAAGGCCAGACTTTCTTGTCGGCGGCCAATTTTAAGGTAAGAATTTTCAATTTTAGTGCAGTGAAACAAGCCTGACAGGCTGATAGTCCACCGCCGCTCTTAGCGTCGTTACCCTGCCAGTAAGCCATGATGGCATCACCAGCAATTTTTTCTAGTTGGCCGTAGTTCTTGTTGATCTCATCGTTGAGATTATCGAATACTTTTTGGGCTGCTTCCATTACCAACATAGGTTGATTGGCATGGTCTTCCATCAAAGACGTAAATCCTTTTATGTCCCCTACCAAAATGGTGGCATTCATCATCTGAATGCGAAACTGTGTGCGATCTTGTGAGTCGTCGTTGTCTTCATCTTGATTGGGATGATCGAATTCAGGTGGATTAACAAGCAGCTCGTATTGGGCGATTTTGACACGATCGCCCGAATGCAAATGATATTCTTTACCCGGCGTTAGGCGACCGCCGTTGAGCATGGTGCCATTGGTCGAACCAGCGTCGATAATTGTCCAACCTTCAGTTTTACAGCGAATTTCAGAATGCTGACCAGAGACTTCAGGATAGGGGAGGACTAGCTTCTTGATGCCGCCAGAGGCCGGTTTTCGCCCAATTTGTAGTACCTCGCCTTCGGCTAGTTCGACGATATATGATTCCGGTGTATCCGGATTGACCGTAAGAGTGCCTGTCCTCATGGAATCACACCGCTAAAAGTTAAGTTCACGCACGGGCCGTTTTAGCTTTAGTTAGAGACTTTTTTAATTCATCAACTCTGTCTAATTTTTCCCAAGGAAGATTGAGATCTGGTCGCCCGAAGTGACCATAGGCTGCTACGTTGCGGTAGAAACGGCCTTTGTTGAGTTTTGGCAATTCAGTCAGAGCAAAGGTTTTGATAATGGCTGCAGGTCTGAGGTCGAAAGTGGTTTTAACCAGTTCGGTAATCTCGTGATCAGGCAGTGTTCCGGTGCCGAAAGTCGTGACATGAACTGATACGGGTCTAGCCACACCGATTGCATAGGCAATCTGTACTTCACAGCGCTCAGCTAGGCCAGCAGCAACAATGTTTTTAGCCACATGACGAGCGGCGTATGCAGCTGAACGGTCTACTTTTGTTGGATCTTTGCCAGAAAATGCACCACCACCATGACGTGAATAGCCGCCATAGGTATCAACGATTATTTTGCGGCCAGTGAGGCCAGCATCGCCGTGGGGGCCGCCCACTACGAATCGTCCCGAGGGATTGATCAAATATCTAGTTTGTTCATCTGGCTTGATCGATAGATCTTGGAAGACAGGCATGATCACGTAGGCTTTTAAGTCTTGAGCTATGCGCTCTTGCAGCTTAGCGTTGTCTTCAATGCCGTCTACGATTGGATCGTGTTGGGTGGAGACTACTATTGAGTCTACTCGGACAGGCGTATTGCCGTCATATTCGATGGTCACCTGGGTCTTGCCGTCAGGTCTTAGGTAATCTAAAGTGCCGTTCTTTCTCACTTCTGTCAGGCGCCTGGCAATGCGATGGGCTACTGAAATTGGCATGGGCATCATTTCAGGGGTTTCGTTGCAAGCAAAGCCGAACATCATGCCTTGGTCGCCAGCGCCAGTTTCGTCGCCGAGATCGGCGCTTTGTTGGCTGTCACCAGCATTTGTACTAGAGCTAGTACTTGCACCTGGGCGGCTTTCGAGGGCGTGGTCAACACCAGAAGCAATATCGGGAGATTGTTTGTTAAGAGCTGTGAGAATAGCGCACGAAGCAGCGTCAAAACCGCCGCCTTTTTCTGCAGTGTAGCCAATCTCGGCAATTACTGAGCGCACTAGCTCTTGAAAATCTACATTGGCCTTACTGGTGATTTCGCCGGTGACCAACACTAGACCAGTAGATACAGCGCACTCTGCAGCAACTCTTGACTTAACGTCTTGTGCGAGCATGGCGTCGAGAATGGCATCTGATATCTGGTCGCAGACTTTATCTGGGTGACCTTCAGTGACTGATTCTGAAGTAAATAAATAGGTGTTGGTCAACTGAATAACTCCTTGAGTCATGCAAAATGCTTTGCTTTAAAAGCCGCAGCGAAGCCGCTTTCAGAAAGCTGAACCTGCTATGCTACCATTTTTTGATGATACTGAAATAGATCTCTCAAGTGTTACCATATTAAGGAACTTATTATTGGACGGGACATTGGATGCCAACCGCATATTCTCAGAAAAGTGACCGTGATTTAGTTTTAGCCTGTCAGAAGCGTGAGCCACAGGCTTTTGAAGAGCTCGTAAAACGGCACCAACGCACTGTCTATTCGTTGCTTTATCAATTAGCTCCCGATTGGGAAGACACCTCCGACCTTGCTCAGGAAGTATTCATTCGGGTCTGGCGCTCTATTAACAATTTAAGAAATCCTGCTTCGTTTCGCGGCTGGTTGACTCAAATTGTTACCAACCTTTTTTATGATGAATTGCGTAAGCGACCACGCCGCCTGCCTACCATCTCGATGGATGATTCCCATGGAGGGGAAGATGGTGAGTCTGACGGCTCGACCCGTGATATTCCCGATACAGGCATTCTGCCTGACGAGAAAATACTCAACAAAGAGATCTCGGAAGTAATACGTCAAGCAATGTTGCGTTTGCCGGAACAGTTTCGTACAGCCATCGTCTTGAGAGAAGTGGAGGGCCTGAGCTACGATGAAATTGCAGTGATAACACAGACAGAGATGGGAACGGTGAAATCTAGAATTGCCCGGGCCCGGACCAAACTGCAAGAGTTGCTTAAGCCATACATAGAACAGTCACAGTCGATAACTGAGGTCTCTAGTGATGGTTGACTCTACTTGCGATAGTTATAAGGAAGAGCTTTCAGCGCTGCTTGACAATCAGGTCGGTGCTAGCTTGAAAAGCGAAGTTGAATCGCATCTTGAGGCTTGCCCTGAGTGCGCAGCTGAGTTTGAGTCTTTGAAAGCTGTCAGTAGCTTGCTTGGTAAGGCTTTTGCTGCCGACGCTGAGATTCCCGATATCTGGTCGAAGATTGCCCTTGATATGCCATCTGTCTGCGATGTAATAGTGGACGACCTTTCGGCCTATTTAGATGGCGAACTTACTTCTCCAGCCCAAGAAGGGGTAAATCAGCATTTAAAAGAATGTGCTGATTGTCTTGCTAAATTCACAGCTTTGAATCAGACCAATCGCTTGCTGGCTAAAGGTTTAGAATTGCCTCAGGGTGTTGAAGTCAATCTCTGGTCATCTATTAAAGAGCGGCTCACTGCTGATTGCGCTTTGATTGACAACGAACTCTCTGCCTATCTAGATCAAGAAGTCGTCACTCTACGTCACCGCGAAATAACCAAGCACCTCACTGATTGTTCTAACTGTCAGGTGGAGTTTGGCAAACTGACAAATGTTGGCGATATTATTCGCGATTCTTATAAGCCTAATATCCCAGATGATTTTGATCTCTGGCCTGGTATTAAGAGCAAACTACAAGTTGTTCCTTTCACTCCTAAGACCCAGACTGCATCTAGCAGCAAGGTTAAGGGTGTAAAGGGCATAATTGATAGGCGTGTTTATGCTTTGGCAGCCGTAGCCGCTGTCTTCGTATTAGTTTTTGGACTGGGAGCTTTTTGGCTCAATAGTCCTGAGCAATCGAATGTTCGTCAAGTTTCGGCCGAAGGTTATTTGATTGATTCATCGTTGTTGCAACCAGCAGACAAAGCTGAGGCGGTAGTTTATGAAGAGTAGTTCGCATGGGGTAAAGAGTGCAGCTAATGGGCTGATGTCGGCTGCCCTGTCGCTTGCAGCTGGCTGTGCTCTAGAAGTATCCTTTCCGCCTGAGAGCATGGCTCAAGAGGCACAATCCACTTCTTGTAATGTTGATTGGACAAAACTCAATCTCACTCCTATACAAAGCAGTCAGATTCAAAATCTAGAGCAGCAGTGGTACAAAGATTTCAACGAACTCAGCCCACAAATTCGCGATGAGCAGTCTAAGCTGCAAAAGCTTCTCTCTGACCACAATGCTGATCCAATACAGGTGATGGCCCTGCAGCAATCAATTGCTAGACGCCGGGAACAACTTAGCAATGCTGCCATGCAAAACTATTTGAACAAGCGCAAAGTGCTTGATGAGAAACAGCAGAAGCAGTTGGAAGAAATGATGAGAGTCTTGATCATCAGTCGTAAGCAGCAAATGAATCCAGGCGCGCAGACTGAAGTTATGCCCGATAAAATTCAGAATTTGATGCGTAGAGTGCGAGATATTTTCCCCGTAGACGCCAAATAGCAAACTAGTCGAAGGGTCTTGTTCTAAACAGAAAAAAAGTAGTTTCCATGGAAACTACTTTTTTATTGTTTGTGACATATATAGAAGCAGGGGCTATTTTTCGCCTTACCTCTTGCCTTGTGGATTCTCTCATTAACCAAGTCGAGGTTTTGTTGTCAGCAACTGGCTCTGCGAAGGGGTTCCATGAGCTGTCTTTCATCATTTGGGATGCGCTCTTTTGAGATTCGCCTACATCTATATCTGATCGATTTGCGATCGATGTTGCTTCGCTTTAAATATGAAGATCTTTTGGGCATTGAGGCTTTTTTCGTTGAACAAATATATTTCGAAAGTGTATGCTCAATGCCTATCGTAGGCGTTGTTAGCGATAGAGATCAATTGCATTAATGGCGATGCAACACCATCAGTGGTGCCTATTATTAAAACTGATCTGACCCTTTGATCAGCACGCAACTAATCTCGTATAATGATTCTCTGTTAATAGGACGTGCCGCTAGTACATTAGGGCAACCGCTCCTCTGCAAGATATATCCGCTCTCAACTCCTGCTTTAGTAAGCGAGAAGTGCTGAGCGCCTCTTTGACCTGGATTTTTTTCCAACTCAGCGGTGATCCATAGGAAAGACCCATAAGTAAGACCAAAAAGTAAGACCAGAAAGTACGAAAGAAGATAGGGAAGAACTGAATGTCCATTTGTATTGCTCCTGCCATCCACTCCAAAGCCGAATATCTAGCTCCTGCCAATGTTTTGTCGTTTGTTGACCGCGCTCATTCAAATGCAAATGCAACTGCAAATGCAACTGCAACCGCAGGCTCAAGTTCAACCAATCTTTCTCGCCCATTCAGTGCTCGTACAATCGCTTTGGTTAGCGAGCCAGCTGTAGATGAGCTTAAGTATAGAAAACTAATTGATCTAGCTGTGAGGTATGGCGCTCGACTACTGGCTTTGAAGCGTCGCGATATTGCTGCTCGTTATGAGAAGTGGTGCCAAATTAGTGAATCTCATCCTGGTTCTATTAATCGTGGTCTTGAGACTGAGTCTTACTGGCGCAACAAAAATCTATATGTACGTCGCATATCGAAAAAATCGGAGACTACTGCAGCGTTTGTGCCGGTGTTGACCGAGATTGCTTGTCTCTTCTCTGGTGGTTCCAGTTTGCTTATCACCATCAATGAAACGGAACATACAGCACGCTTTGATGTGATTGAGAACTGCGGCAAAACTGGCTATTGCTTAGATGGCCTCGACTATGATCTGGCTCTCAGTCAGGTATTTAGCTTGCTTAAAGAGATCGAAGGGGTCTAGCTGGGTTACTGGCAATCAGAATCAGTAGCTACTCTTCATAAAAGTGTGACCGCCGGCCATTGAGCCGGCGGTCTTACTTTAATCATTTACCTATTTGAGTACTATTTGTCTTTTAAATTGGCTTGCAATTCGCGCACTGTTTTGTCTAGGTCGGTCAAGTCTTTCAAACATTCTTTCAGATCTTTATCACTGAGAATTGGCGTCAACTTCTTGCCCTTGAGACGATCCTGTTGGCGATCACGTTCTACTTTCTTCAATGCACTGCGTACGTTATCGATATCTTTTAGGCTCTTGCTGAGGCTCAGGCCGACTTTCTTTTCTACGGCTGTGCTGCGAGCAAGGGTGAGGTCAAAGCGCTTCTCAAGGGCAGCAAACTGCTTGCGGTCAATGTCTTTTGCTGTCTTACCTTCTAGTTTGTCTAGTTCGCCGTTGAGTTTGTCTAATTCGGCGGCAATACTCTCTAGCTCGATACTACTTGCCTTAACTTGACCTGAGATTTTTTGCAGCTGACCAACCGGGTCAACTACAGATGGGTCTATTAGTGAGACTTGGGCCTTAATTTCGGTCTTAGTTTTGCTTTGGGCTTTACTTTGGGCTTTAACAGTTGTTTGGGCTAAAGCCGTCCCGCTGCAATAAAAGCTAATCTCTAGGCCGAAGGGGCCACAGAGGCTGAGTATAAGCAATAACTTAGGGTTAATTGAGAGTTTATGCATTTTCATATTGAAATAATAGTGCTTCAAGCTCCTACACGGAAGCTGGACGGCGCCCATGAATGTAATATTATGAGCCCTAATTACATTTGAGGTGGCAGATGATCAAGGAGAAATTGGCCGAGATTGTGCAGCAGGCGTTTTCTGCAGCATGCCTCGATGGCGCAATGGGTCCCCTCAAGTCATCTGCTGATTGTTCAGTGGTTGTGGTTATTGAGAAGCCGAAATCTCCCGAGCATGGAGATTTCGCCTGTGGTATGGCTCTCAAGCTGGCCTCGCAGGCTAAGTTTGCCCCACTGCGCATTGCCGAAACTCTTTCTCAATATATTGCAAAGAGTGATGCCTATGGCACCTACTTATCTAAGATAGAAGTAGCCGCACCAGGATTTATCAACTTCACCCTTGGCACAGCTTGGCTTACAGAAACCATTAATCAAGTGCATAACCTTGGCCCAGATTATGGTCGCGCTCAAGGTAATGGTAAAAAAGTATTGGTCGAATATGTTTCAGCCAATCCTACTGGTGAACTGCACATTGGTCATGGTCGCAATGCTGTATTTGGTAGCTGCCTAGCTAATTTGATGAAGTTTGGCGGATACAGCGTTGATCAAGAATTTTATATCAATGACTATGGCGAGCAGATTTTGCAATTAGGAAGATGTGCTTGGGCTCTCTATCAACGATTGCTCGGTCAACAAGTTGATTATCCTAGCGAAGGATATCCGGAAGAATTTTTGCGCGATTTTGTTCAGTCTGCTGTTGACAGTGTTGGTGACAAATATCTAAAAGTTAGTGATGAAGAGGGTTGTAGCATTGTTGGTGATTTGGTCAAAGATCTCATCATCGATAATCAAAGAACTCTTTTGAAGAGCTTAGGCATCGAATTTGACTTGTGGTACTCAGAGCGCAGCCTACATAGTGGTGGCAATGTTGTTGATGTGCTAAAAGAATTTGATAAGCATGGTTTTACTTATGAAAAAGATGGTGCTTACTGGCTTAAAGCTCAAGAACTAGGGGATGAGCGCGATCGCGTTTTGCGCAAATCAAGTGGTGCCACTACGTACTTAGCTAACGATGCTGCTTATCACTTAACCAAGTATGGTCGAGGTTATGATCTCATGATCAATATTTGGGGTGCTGATCACCATGGTCAAGTGCCAGGACTGAAAGGAGCGGTGCGCGCTCTCGGTCAAGATCCAAGCAAGCTTGAAGTGATCTTGACTCAGATGGTCAATCTCAGTCGCGATGGTCAGATTGTAAAAATGTCTAAGCGCGCTGGTACTGTCATTATGTTGAGCGAAGTGGTTGATGAAGTTGGCGCTGACGCCACTCGTTATTACCTGGCTGAGTCAAGCCCGCAGAACACCATAAATTTTGATCTTGATCTTGCCAAGAAAACTGGGCGGGAGAACCCGGCATTTTATATTCAATATGCTCATGCTCGCTGCTGCGCCATTTTGCGCAAAGCCCTAGAACCATCAACTAACACTGAAAGCGGTCAGGTTGAAGAGCCGCCTATATCCGCTCAACAGTGGCAAGAGTTCTTGCATGAATATAAGGAAGATAAGCAAGGAAAAGTTTTCGCTCCTTTATTTGACACTGATGTTGTTATTGCTGGTCATCAGAAGGCCCTAATTGCCAGACTGGAGACTTTCCCGGCCGAGGTCGAAGAAGCCGTACAGGCCCGCAATCCTGGTCGTATTGCCCGTTTCGCCTACGATTTAGCAAATGATTTGCAGAAATTTTATGAAGTCTCTCGTGTGCTCACTGATGATTTATCAGTCTCGAAAGCAAGACTAGGACTAATTTTTGCAACTAAGCAGGTATTATCTAACGCACTGGGCATAATAGGCGTGTCAGCTCCAGAGCGGATGTAGGTTTATAGGTCGTAAATAAAATAGGGACCGAAAATTCTTATCAGGACTTCACGGTCTTGGCATCCGGTGCTAGGCTAGAGCTATGGCTCTAGCATCTATTAGTTTCAGGCAAAAGGCGATTAAATGCACGACAGGGCAGAGAATAATAACCGTGACAGCGGCAGGGACGAGCTTTCAGAGAAGTTCACCCTAGAATTCACTAAAGAAGAAGGGATGCTCCTCCTCACTAGTGCCAAACTGCTAGACAAACTTGTGGCTGGCGTGACAATTCATGCTCAAGAGCGAGATCAGCTAATCAAAGAAATTATCGAAAAATTGGCTGGGGCTTTGTCTCCAGAGGTTTCTAAGGTGTCTGGAGAGTTGGCTGACGCTATCGTCGATTCGGTTATGGGCGCTGATGAGTTCGAAGATGATTATTCGTACGTTTCAGATGCGCTAGGCTTCAATTTGGTTGAGGGCGATTCTTTTCTCGATACTTACTCTGAGGAAGAGATTCAATCTTTGCGCCGCTCCATAGCAGAAGACGCTAGTCGAGACGGCGATGATTTCGCCTTTGAGCGGTCAGCTGGTCAACTTAATCTTTTTCAGACTGAATCACCTTTCGATTCTGCTCAATATGCACAAGTTGATTTTCCGATGTATGCCACGGGTGAGACATTGCCTGTTTTAGAAAATGCCATGATTAATCATCTTAGCGTCAGGGCGCAGTATTATAGTTTCGCTCGTGAATCAGTTGATACTATTACTCTTAATCCTCTGGTGATTATTAAAGAGCAAGGCAATTGGCGCATGGTTGCCTTCTGCCACGAGCTTAGTGAAATTTTGCTCTTTCGAGTTGATCGGATCAAAGAGATTGTTGAGACCGCGCAATCATTTGAAGCGCCAAAAGATGTCAGTCAGATAAGTTATAAGCGTCTGCCTGTTTACTCGTGAAATCTGGGTTTATCGTGACGAATCAAGCAAATTCAGGAGCAATGGCTCTCGGTAGTGATCACGCTGGCTTTGAGCTGAAGCAAGCAATCAAAGATTTATTGACTGCGCAAGGTTTAAGCGTCCAAGACTTTGGCACATTTTCCCTTGATTCTTGCGACTATCCTGACTACGCTAGAAAAGTAGCTGAGGCTGTTTCGCAAGGTCTGTGTCACCGGGGCATTTTAGTCTGCGGTTCAGGGGTCGGTGTATCTATTGTTGCCAATAAAGTACGCAAAGTTAGAGCCGCTCTAGTTAGTGAAGTCGAAGCTGCGGTGTTGTCGAGACAACACAATGATGCCAATGTTCTTTGCTTGGGAGCACGCAGTACCTCTGAAGCTAGGGCCAAAGAAATAATTACGGCTTGGCTGACCACCGAATTTGAAGGTGGTCGCCATCAAAGGCGAATTGACAAAATTGAGTCGTCTCGTCAGGGCGAAACTTTATTTGGATGAGGCTCTAGACCCTGATACTGCAAGCGGTCTAGCTGGCTGTAACCGGCGCCAGACAGCAAAGCTTTCGTTGAGCAAATTGCCTTGCTCATCGTATGCTGGGCCGATCAATGTTGTGTCTGGCTCACGCCTTAACCAATCAGCCTCAAAGCGACTAAGTGTAGCGACAAAGCGCTCGTTGGCGAGAGCATCGCGCAAGGTGAGACAATGACGCTTGCCGTATACGCCGTGGGATTCTTCTAGCATCGCAGCAATAGCCGCAGCTCTCTTCTTTGCGCTTCCGCGCACTCGCTTCTCGGCGTTATAAGAATTGCCTACCAGCAGAAAAGTTTTTCCTGGCCATGCTTGACTGCTCTTGTATGGTGCAAGGTCTAGCCTACGCTGGAGAGAATCTGGACTGATTGCTGAATTCATTTTTGTCAAAAGGGTTTTGACTTCTTCTTGCCTTGGCATACATTCCTCTCTATAGGCTTGATCTACTTTATCGGCGGGAAATACAAATTTGATATTGTTCTATTTATACTTTTCCACTGGGCACTGTCGGATAAACTAGCGAAAGCGAAATTAAGGTAAGGGTCAAAGTGAAAATTCTAGTTGCCCCCTGCGCCTACAAGGGCACTCTACAGGCACCAGATTTGGCCAAGGCTATAGCTCATGGCATTAGGTCAAATTCTAGAGAATTAGAAATTGTGCTGGCGCCGGTTGCAGATGGCGGTGATGATACTATAGCCTGCCTGCAATTAGCCCTAGGTGGCGACTTTGTTTATTACACGGTCTGCGGGCCTGTTTCTCAGCCGGTTAAGGCCTCGTATTTAGGTTTAGGTAGACTAGCTGTTGTCGAACTAGCTCAGGCAAGTGGCATTGCTCATTTGCAGAAAAATCAGCTGGCAGCGCTTCGTGCTCATACGTTTGGTACTGGACAAATTATCGCCAGAGCAATTGAAGATGGTGCTACCTCAGTGGTAATTATGCTCGGAGGTAGCGCCTCTACTGATGGTGGCAGTGCCGTGCTAGCAGCGCTTGGGGCGAAATTTTATGATTTTGCTGGAAACGCTATTTTAACCGACGGCACTGTATGCGGTGGCGGTGCTTTGTTGTCTGTTGCGCATATAGATCTTGCAGAGCTTCGCCGTCAAGTCGCGGGGGTAGAGTTCTTGATTGCTACTGATGTCACCAACCCGTTGCTTGGTTCTCATGGCGCTGCTGCAATATTTGCGCCGCAGAAAGGGGCCAATTGTGAAGAAGTCGCCTATCTAGAAAGGAGTCTTGAGCATTTTGCTTCTGTCTTAGAATCTGCTTGCCAGAGCGACAAAGCCTGGCGTTCGTATGCGGGAGCAGGGGCAGCCGGCGGAGCTGGCTTTGGTCTGGCTCTAGGACTAGGCGCGCAATTCACTTCTGGCTTTCACTGGTTTGCTGAAAAAACGAACTTGGTTGAAAAGCTAAACTGGTGCGATTTGGTGATAGTGGCCGAAGGTTGCCTTGACAGCCAGTCGCTCTCAGGCAAGGCCAGTGGCGAAATTTTGAAACTGGCAAGAGCTGCTGGCAAAATTGTGGTCGCACTGCCAGCTTGCTCGCAACTAAACAGCGAGCAAGAAAAGTTATTTTCTACAGTGATTGTGACCTCAGGCAAAGACAATAGAGCCACTTTGGAAAGTGTCAGCCAAGCTGCTCAGAGATTTTCAGAGCTCTATTGATTAGCGGCGCTTTTTCAAGAAGCTCAGCATGTCATTGGCCAGAGAGCTGTTGACTGCTGGTTTTGCCGATTCAAACTGACCTGGTGCAGCGGCATGGGCAGGTTGAATCAAGACGTCAGGCTGGGCTTTTGCCGGAATAACTTTTTCACCAAGGCTGGCTGGATCTGGCAATTGGTTGATTCTTTGAACCGGCATGGCTTCGTAGTTGCTCATGGTTGAGCTGGTTTGGGATTGCAGTGGTTGTGCCTGTAGCGGTTGTGATTGCATATCTTGTGGCATACCAGCTTCGGCCCCATAGCTCTCGATTGGAGCTTGTGCCGTTGGCTGAACATCTACATTTACATTGACATTGGTTTGTGGCAGTGGAGCACTTGCCAGCTGCCCAGGATCGGCTGAAGCTAGACTCTGTCCGGCGCCTGAGGCGCTGGCAAGCTGATTTGAAGGGTCAACTGTACCAAGTGAAAGCTGTTGACCAGGGTGAATCATGCCAGGATTAGATCCGATCAATTCACTATTGGCTTTATAGATGTCGCCCCATTTTGTGGCATCACCAAGTTGATCATGAGCAATGTCCCAAAGGGTATCACCCGATTGCACAGTGTACTGACCGGCGGCACCAGGTGTGGCTGCTGAAGCAATATCGGCATTCTCAGCGCCAGGCAGTTGAATGGTTGTCCCTGGCCTGATCAATTCTGGATTGGCACCCAGAACATCTGCGTTCATTTTATAGATGTCGCCCCATTTTGTGGCATCGCCAAGATTATCTTTGGCTATATTCCAAAGATTGTCACCAGTGCGAATTGTGTAGCTGCGAGGCTCTAAGCTGTTAGCCGCTTGAGCTTGCTGGCCCTGCTCTAATGGTTGGTTATTTTGAGCAACCTCTTGTTGCTGTTGCATTTGTTGTTGCTGACTTAGCTGCTGTTGCTCAAACTGTTGTTGTGGGTTCAATTCTTGTTGCTGAGCTTCGACTTGAGGCTTGTTGCTCGGCGCAGCCTTAGCAGTATTCTGACTGGCGTGATGATTGCTGGCTTTAACCGAGTGAGATGTGCGGTCAAAGGTTTTGTGAGTGCGTGCTTCTGGTTTCGCTTCAGCTTTTGCATGATCTATTTTATGGCTGGCATTATGTTTGACTGCATGGTCGGCTTTTGGAGCTACTGCATCATGCTTGGCTGCAACTTTGTCACCGAGGGCATCGGCCTTAAGATTGCCATTGTTGCCATCTAGGCTAAGCGATTTTGCTTTTAGCCCGCCGAGATTTTCAGCACCGCCTTTAACAGTATCTATACTTGGTTTAGCGCTACCAACTGTTGACTGGAACGAGTCTGATTGATTGCCCATGGCCAGCAAGTCGTTGTTTATCGGCTCACCAAAAGTTGAGCTGCCGACATTTAGTGACGCGCTCGGAGCCTGCATAGGTAATGATTGAGCCATGCTTTGGGCATTGAGGTTGTGGCCCGCACTGCCGATGCTATCGCTGAATAGTCGGTTATTGCCTGCCACTTGAGGGCCCGGCGTATTGGCTGATAGGCCTGGTCCGGATAGATGACCTTGACCTTCAAATTGCAATTTGGCCATGTTGCCAGAGCCGCTAACATTTAGCGCGTTGCGACCAAATGCTTGTTGTGAGAAAGGTTCGCCACCTTGGCCCAGTGAAGTGTTCAATTTGCTAGAGAGTAAATCTGAGTTGAAGCTGCCGCTCAAATGGCCCGGTAATTGACCGCCAATCGAGCCAATTTGACCGAAGAATGGAGCATTGCCAGGTAGTAGCGAAAGATTTAGACCAAAGTGCTCAGGTTTGAAAGCGTTAAGGGCTGACGCTAGATGATTGCCACCCAAATTGCCTAATAGTGATTGATCTATTCCTAAGGTCATGCCCAAATGGGTGCCAATCTGGCTTAAGGCTTCAAGTTGTGGCCCAAAGAAGGCACCGAGGGCTTCGAAGAAGCTGCTAAATAAGCCAATGTGACCTGGCATCTTTGTAATCATATTGATTAACGGAGAAACCGCTTGCTCTCCACCTGGGGGGATGGCACCTAGTCCAGCCATGGCGTCTGTGCCAGGCATGGCTGCCATGGCAGCGTCTTTGCCGACAGAAGCAACTGATGAAAACTGGTTTTGCACTTCACGGGCAATCGAATCTGATCCTGAGTTAACCTGGCTAGCTGCCTGGTCGAGTGGTTCTGAAGATCTGAATTCGAGGGATGACATCTGTGAGTCCTTGAAAGCCGTTCTTCCAATCTACAGCCGGGGCCGACGCTTGTCCATGGGGACCATGGGAGGATTCCCACGGTTTTGAGCGAGAATTTGCATATTAGTCAAAAGTTTTATCTTTGCCGGCCCCAGGGAATCTTTTGCAAGCTGAAGTCAGTCAATTTAGTTAGGTTTTGTCGCTTACTCTTTCTGAGGTCAAGCGGTTAAAATTCCCAATATTTAGTAGGGATGGTTATGTTCGTGAAAATGAGAAAAAACCTGTCGCTGGCATTTTTGTCTAGAGCCGCAATCAGTTCTGCAAGACCCTCGGTAGTCCTGGCGCTGACTGTGTCCGTCTGTGGACTCTGCGCACCGCTAGCCTATGGGTTAGATCATCCCCAATCAGCCGACGGTGAGAAGCCTGCCGCCGCTGCACCTACTGTTTCTCTCGCTGCCGCCAACCTTGTGCAGTTGGCCAGTGATTATCGCGCTAGTGCTGATGATCTGAGCTGGGCTCGTTATGCCACCTATCTGCGAGACTTACTTGCTCTTCCTCAGTTTGTTGGTGCTGACCCTGCACAAGTAATTGCTGCTAACCCTTCACTTTCTGAATTCAAAGTGAAAGTGAGCGAGACAGGTATAGGCAATTTCAGAGTTTGGAGCTTCCCACGAATTGTTGAAAGTCACGCTGTAATTTTTCAGACTCCGGCTCGCACAACAGCTATTCCGCTTCCTCAGGCCGTAGCCTTCCGTGAAGCGAGAATTGTCGGCGGTTTCGCAGCTCCTGCTGCTGCCTCGCCTGTGAAGACTCTGAAGACTCTGAAGACCGTGAAGGCTGTGAAGGGTAAGGTCGCTCCTCATATTCTTACTCACTCTGCTGCTCATCCGTCTGCCCACCCGGTTGCTAATGGTCCCAAGTCATTGGTCTTGATTGGCGCTGACCGCAGCAGCGGAACCTTGTGGTTTAAAGGTTTTCAGCTAGTCGAAGGAATGCCAGAGGCAACTGAGCTGTTTAGCTCTTTGCCAGCATTTTTTACGCAAAATGTCACTGGCAAAGCCGCTTTTTCTGGCAACGACATTATATTGACGATTCAGGCACCGGTTGTGCGCAAAGAGAAAGTTGAAGAAGAAAAACCTGCCGGCGTCGTTAAAGATACCGTCAGCAAACCCGTTGTTGCGGCTAGCGCTCCGGGCTATAAAGTAGTGCTCAAATTTGTCGGCAGTAAATATACTATTGCTGGCCATGTGCCAGATGATGCTCCGTTCTCGATTGCTCTTAGCTTCGCTCAAGCTGTGGCTGGTGCAAAACCAGAGTTGGCGAAGTCTTGGTTGGTTGATAGTAAGCTTGCTTCAATCCCTAAGTATCTCGGTTTGTTTGGTCGAGTCAGCCCACCTATGCGCCTTTTGCCCATGTCTAGTGCTGCTGGTGCCAGTCGCTATCGCCTGGTTACTTCTAGCAAAGACGACTTGATTATTGAAGTGGGAAGAATTCTACAACCTGGTCGATTGAAAGGGCAGTTGGCAATACGAGCCTTATTCGTTGCTCCTTCAGATGCTATTGCTCAGCGCTTGAGCGGAACTATGGTTATGCCTGGGGGGGTTATGCCTGGGGGCTCTCCTGCTCCCGCTGCGACTACTACTTCTTCAGCTTCTTCAAATTCTACTAGCCCTCCTGCCATGCGCAAGAATTGAGGACATGGCTGACTTTTCACCTAGTGATTTACCTCGCATCTCTTCTGGCGCCAGTAATGAACGCGAGTCTGGTGAAAGCTATCTCAATTCATCCCTTTCTTTTCTTACCTTTTCTTATCGCGAAAATCTCTACAGTCAGCTCGACAAACTCGTTGAGCAAGGTAAGTGTCTCGATGGCTTGATAATTGATTTGATGCAAACTGGTTTTTCTTTGCCGCTTGATGCTCTTGTGAAGTTTTCTATGTATGCCAAAAAGCTCCTTAATCCACAAGGGGTGCTGCTTTTTGTTAAGGGTGATGGTGCCATTACACTGACAAAGGATGACCCTGCTGGTGGTTTGACTTTCAATATTTATGATAGTCCGTTTGGTATTTTTACTCGCTATCCACTGCTTGCTGACTACGCTTGTGCCACTGTCAGTGGTATCGATCGAAGAAGGCTGAAGGGTGGCGGGAGCACGCTAGCAAATCATATTTTGTCGACATCAATTCCGGTTTTGACGAGCGATGGTAAGCAAATCAAAGGCGACTTTACTTTACCTGCTCCGCAAAACTGGGTAATGCAAATGGTCGAAGACTATGCTTCAGTTGAGTCAATTGTGCGCAATGTCGAGTCTCATCACCAGCTGCCGTCTGATGAGGCTTTGCGTATTTTACAAGAGCTTGAAGCTGCCCATCTTATTTTTCCTGTTTTTTCGCGTATTCAGTTTCTTTCTAATTGTTATCACAATCGCAAACCATTTCGCCTTGGTCGCTACATGGTCGCCTGCGGAATCGTTACTGAAGCGCAGTTGAGAGAGCTTCTAGAGCGACAGCAAGAAGAGGGTTGGGGAAAGTCGCAACGCACGTTCTTGGGGCTCTTGGCTGTTCGCGCTGGTTATATAAATACTCGTGAGCTCGAAGTTTTGCTTGACGATCAATATCTTTACGGCGGCTATCATCGCCGCACCGAAGATGAGCTGCCTGGCGTTTCTCGCACCGTTAATATTGAAACAATGCGTGATTCGATGATTGGCAGCCTTGGTGCCATTGATACTGCTGGTTTACTCCAGTCTCTAGCGACGGCAAAGAAAACTGGTCTACTAACCGTTGAAGATCGCGATAAAATTTTGATCGTCGCCTTTGTCGATGGTAAGCCAACCCATGCCAAAATGAACAAGCTATTGGGCTATCATGCCATGGTTGAATTTTTGACAACCTGGGGCGAAGGCATTTTCGTCTTTAGAGACAAAGGCGTTTCGCAAGAGTTTGATGATACTTGCCGCATCACTCAGACATTAGAGCGGTTGTTGTTAGATTCAGCTTTGTGCCAAGATCAAGTCAGTCAAATCTTTGCTAGTTTGCCTCAGGGGCGCGACTCAATTTTAGAGCGTGTCTGGAATTTTGAAATGCTTTTGCAGCAAATGGCCGGAGTGCCCTTGCGCCTCATGGATGAGACTGTTCTCAGTGCTGATGAACGCTTCATGATTACTGAATTGGCTGCTCAGATTGATGGCTTGTCGACCTTAGATGAAGTAATTAAAGCTTTTGATAATTGGCCTACCCATAAAATTGTCAAAGCTCTGTATATGTTAGTTGAACTCAAGCTGGCTACTATTCAGCAGGCCAGTCTATTCAGACCACTTACAGTTTTACAGAAAATAGGCTCGGAGATGCAAGAGCTGATAGGAAGAGAAGACAATAAAGCTTTGCTGCATGCCTCTCTTCATTATGTGCATGGTGATTCACCTGCTAAAGGGCGTTTTCATATCGACCATGAAGGACGAATCTCAGTTAACTTGTCGCAGATGAAGCGTGCTGGAGTGCCAGTGTCGGCAGTGCTACTCGAGCTAAGGCGCTGGATGGAAGCGTATCTTGCCTATTGTCGTCGGCAGGTAGACGCAAAGGTTGTGGACGAAATAGTTTCTCGGGTGATTAGCAGCAGTACGTAAATAGGAATCAGTGCATGCATGTAAAATTGGCAACAAATATTGGCTCTATTAAGGCAGACCTACTGATTATCGGTGTTTTCGCGCAGGAAAACATAGCTGATGTTTTAGCTGAGTCCAACTTGAACTCTCATGCTGGCAAAAATCTTGATAGGCATCTCTTAGATTCGTTGGCTAAAATGGCTGTAGAAGAAGGTTTTGCTGGTCGAGCCGGTCAGCAAGTAATCTTGCCTACGTATGAGAGAGCACCATTTAAGCGTTTGCTTCTTGTTGGTTTAGGAAATGCTTCTGAACTCAATGCCTCTGCCTTTCGAAAGCTTGGTGTGCAAGGGGCGAAGCGCATGGCTGTGATAAGTAAGGCCAAGTCTTCCGCTACAGTTTGTCTAGCTTTGAGAGTTAATTCTGCTAAAGCAAAGAGCAAAGGCCAGGGCAAAAATGCAATTGCTGCCAATCTTAGCCAAGCAACTGCCCTAGCAGCGGTGGTTGAAGCTTGGATTTTAAGTTCGTTTAGTTTCTTAAAATACAAATCTGTCAAAGAAGACGACAGTTCAGCTAATCAAAAAAACAGTCAAAGAAACGATCAAAATAAGGGCAATTCTAACCTTACTCTGCATGTTCAGGCCAAAGAGCTAGATCAAGCAAGTTTGAAGAAAGTCAGCGAAAAGGCAATTGCCATGGCCACTGCTACTAACATGGCCCGCACTTTGATCGCTGAGCCACCATCTTATATGACCCCAACAAAATTGGCTGCTGAAGCTCAACGCATTGCCGCTGAATATGGTCTTTCTGCCAAAATTCTTCAGCCCGCTCAAGTAGAAAAACTTGGTATGGGTGCTCTTCTCGGTGTGGCAAAGGGGGCAAAGGAACCACTGCGCTTGATCGTACTCAAATATACTGCGCCAAAGTCAAAGAAAACCATCGGTCTAATTGGCAAGGGTATTACATTTGACTCTGGCGGTCTCTCGCTTAAGACTGCCGTGGGTATGGAGCACATGAAGTATGACATGGCTGGAGCTGCTGCAGTTCTTGCTGCCATGCAGGTTATTGGTCAACTCAAGCCTAACGTGTCGGTGCTGGCGGTGGTGGCATCCACGGAGAATATGCCGGGTTCGGCGGCCTTGCATCCTGGTGATGTGCTTAAGTCGATGAATGGTAAGACAATCGAAGTAAACAACACTGACGCTGAGGGCCGTTTAATTTTGGCGGATGCTATTACCTATGCCATCCGCGAAGGTGTTGATGAATTAATTGACATAGCAACATTAACTGGTGCTGTGGTTTCGGCCTTGGGTAGAGTAGCTGCTGGCATTATGGGCAGTGATCAAGCTCTGGTAGATAGTGTTATTGCTAGCGGTAAAACCTGTGGAGAACAATTCTGGCAGCTTCCTCTTTTTGTTGAATATAAAGAGGGTCTGAAGAGTGACATTGCCGATTTGAAAAATGCTGGCTCCCGCGGTGAAGCTGGCTCTAGCTCTGCGGCTATGTTCCTTAAAGAATTCACTGAAGGCAAACCATGGGCTCACCTTGATATTGCTGGCGTGGGCTGGCTCGATCGTGAACGGGATGAGCTGTGTAAAGGTGGCACCGGTTTTGGTGCTAGAACTTTAGCCAACTACGTCTTAAATTCTTAGTTGACTAGTTGACTAGTTGAGTAATTGTTCTCATCAGAGGAATCAATGAGTCAGTGTCTCTGCCATCAGTGACTGTGACCAAAAGGCCTCCGCCAAAATCGGCAATGACGACGTAGCCCCGTGGTGTTCTTGAAACTACCTGGTGCACGCGGTCATGACCCATTTTCTTGGTGACGTGTTCGGTGTTCATGTAAACACCCAGAGCCCAAACTCCAACAGATTCAGCGTCCATATCACCAGGCATTGTGTTGGCAATTAGCAGGCCATCGTGTCCGACGATTACTGAACCAATTACACCCTGTTGGGTGCCAATCTGACTGAGTAACGACTGCAAATCTTGAGATGCTTCTAGCGTGAGAATTCTCATTTTGCCTTCGTTCAAGTCTGAGCTGGTCAATTTGCCAATCTTATCTAGATCTTTTTGATCTAGTAAGAACTTACCAATTGAGGCAATTCTGCCAGAACCAGCATCTTGATTTTGATCGCCAGAGGCATCTAAACGACCAATTCCGGCAATCTTGGGAGGTGAAACCTGCTCACCCTGATCTGGGATAGCATAGGCGTCTGGCTTGGGGCTAGCGTCTTCTGGTATGCCAAGATTATCGGAGAAGATGCGGTTCATAACATTGTCATCAACCGAGAACAGACCACCTTTGGCCGGCTCAGGGCTGGAGGCCAAGTTTGCCGGTGGGGCAGATTGCGCTGCTGGCTGATTCCATGCTGGTGGTGTAGGAGCTGTTGGTGAACCCCAGCCGCTTGGCTGAGAAGTTTCTGCGGCAGATGGGGCGGGTGAACTCGACCAGCCGCTTGGGCCGCCTGCCTGTGGTTGAGCCTCCATCCCCCAGCCGCTTGGTGCTTGAGGTGTGGCAGACCAGCCGGAGGGGCCGCTAGTACTTGCCGCAGCTACTGGAGTCGGTGATGGCGCGGTAACACCCCATCCTGATGGAGCAGCTTGTTGTTCTGCGCCGGTGTTCCATGCTGAAGGAGCTGCAGCGGCCGCCGCTGGTGGAGCAAAATTGTTTGGCGCTGCTGCTTGAACGGGCGATATGGTCGCTTGAACACCAACCTGCGTGGACGGCTCGTCTACTCCAAGATTGCTGCTGAAGAGTTTATCGAGATCGTTGTCAGTCAGCTGGAAAAGACCGTTTTTAGCAGCATTTGCATCTGCTGCGGCACTAGGTGCAGCCATGTTCGGTGCTGCTTGTGGTGGGGCAAAGTTGTTAGTTTGTGCTGGCTGCGCGGGAGTTGGAGCCTGAGCTGGCACATTGGCTTGAGCCGGCGGTTCAGCACCATTGTTTACTAGGGTGCGACCAACAGATTCACTAACTCCTAAATTGTCGCCAAAGATCTTGTCGATATCTTGATCGCCAAGGTTGAACATCCCGCTAGGGGCTGCTTTGTCAGTTACCTCAGGAGCCGCTACTGGCGATGGTGCTTGTGGCACTTGAGCTTGCCCCCACGAAGGTGGCTGGCCCCATTGGTCGGCATCGGCATTGGCTGGCGTAGCGGCAGGAGCAGTCGGAACTGGTGTAGTCGGAGCATCGCCCCAGCCAGAGGATGCAGGAGCCGCAACGTCCCAGGTGTTCGCTGCTGCTGGTGCTTCTGTGCCCCACGCGGTTGGCGATGGGGCGGCCGGTGCTGGTGCTGACCAAGCTGCAGGGGCCGCAGACGGTGCAGCTGCTGCGAACGGTAATTGGTCACCGCCCCATCCCGCTGCTGCAGGAGCTGCAGCATTACTGGCTTGAGGTGCATCTGGGGAAGCGCTGACTGCTCCCCACGGTGTCGTTGTAGGTTGTTCTGGATGTGTCCCCCAGGTGTTGCTTGGGGCCGGAGTTTCTCCCCATGCTGTAGGGGCAGCAGGCTGAGCGAAGTTCTGAGCTGGTGGGGTTTGAGCCGGCTCTGCGTTGTTTTCCTTGCTCCGTTCTTGGATTGGTAGATCCCAACGGCTGTCGGTGCCAGCACCGGCGGCAGTACCACCTAGGACAGCACCCATTTTCTCAACAATTTGATTGACTGGTATACCTGATGACCCAACCGCACTCACCGCTGCTGGTGCCGGTGCCGGTGCTGGTACTGATACTGATACTTCGGCACTGGCACTGCGTGCTTGAATTGGCACATCCCAACGACTGTCGGTGGCTGCGTTTCCACCAAGAACGCTGCCCATTTTTTCTACAATTTGATTGACCGGTAGGCCAGATGTACCCACGGCCACTACTGGCGCTGGAGCTGCTAACTCGGGGCTGGCAGTACGTGCTTGTATTGGCACATCCCAGCGATCACCAGCTGCGGCATCGGCAGCTGGGGCTACTGGTGATGGTGCTGGTGTAGAAGTAGATGTTGCTGGTGGACGGTCTTGAATTGGTGAATCCCAGCGATCAGCAGCTGCTGGTGCCTGGGCTGCTGGTGCAAGTGGTCCAGTTTTAGGTGTGAACGACTTCCACACACCAGTCTCCATTTGCTCACCTTCGGGTGACCAGCTCTGGTTCGCTGCTGCTCCTGTTGGGGCTGCAGCTGAAGTTGGAGCTGGGGTTGGGGCTGGGGCGCCCCAAGCCGTTGGTTCTGTCGATTGAGATGGAGCTGCAGATTGTCCCCAACCCATCGCTGCCGCTTGTTGGTCTGGCTTCGCTTCGGGCTGAGGGGCTGAGCCCCAAGCTGGTTCAGGTGCTGAGGCTATGGCCTGCGGTACCGCTGCTGCTTGGGCCCATGGGTCGTTCGCAATAGGAGCTGGCTGTGCTGACTGAGGTGCCGAACCCCACGGATCATTTGTTGATGGAGCTGGTGTTGATGGAGCTGGTGTTGATGGAGCTGGTGCTGCGTTTGCTGCCGCCCACTGGTCATTTGCAGGAGCCGTAGGAGGTGCCGCTGGCATTGCGGTGGCAGCTGCCCAGGGGTCATTTGTAGGGCTAGGCGCAGTTGGAGTTGTGGCAGCCATGGTTGGCGGTTGAGCCCAAGGGTCGTTGACCATCGGTGCTGCTGGTGCGGGTGCCGATGGTAAAGAGTTTGATGTATTGTTCGGTACAAGATTTGGTACAAGGTTGGGTGCTCCCCAGCTGGCCGCTTGTCCCCAATTGCCGCCGTCAGCCTCGGCAGAACTTGGCCCAGAACCTGAACCAGCTACGCTGGCACTACCCCACGGATCTTGGCTACTCTGAGCGGGAGCCACGGGAGCGCTAGCTACGGGAGCTGAGTTGGCATTGGCTATATGGGGTGAGCTGCCCGGTTGGCCCCAGGCATCAGCTGCCTCGGAACCTGGCATTGCCCAAGAATCAGATGACTTTAAAGGAACACCAGTATTTGGCGCTGCTGCGCTGGGAGCTTGGTTCTCACTGCCCCAGCCAGACCCCCAGCCGCTTTCAGCTTTAGCTGGTGGCGTAGATCCGCCTGAATTTGTTGATGTAGGAGCGGCAAATGCTGGTGCAGTAGCTTCCATTGCTGGTGCGCTGCTGCCCCAGCCACTCTGTGTGCTAGTGGCACTGCTTGTTGAAGCAGTTCCTGAACTCCAATCGAGTCCACCGCCAGAAGGCGCTGCTGATTGGGCTGCCGCTGCTGAATTTTGGTTCGGCTTTTGCCCCGGTGGCGCTAGACCAATGGCAGAGCCGGGATGTTGCTCGAATGAACTGGCAGGAGTGCCTGCCGGAGCCCCACTCCAGTCTAGTCCTTGAGCGGTTACTGGTGCGCCCATCTTCTGCTTAATAGGAAGGCCAATTGGCGTCGGTGAACTCCAGCTTGAATCAGCGTCAGCTGACTCTTGTGCTTGGTTTGGACGGCCAAAATCACCACCGGTGGCGGGCATTTCCTGGCTAGAATAATCGTCAGGCTCCATCTCTAGAGGTGAGAGTTTCTGCGATTCAGATACTTTGCGTTTGATCGACTCAGCTAAGGTTAATGGTGCTTCGTCTAGCGGATTGGACGTAGCACCGCCGGGCATACCAAACTTTTCACCCAGCGATCTTGTGGTTGATTGATTATCGCGATTTTCCGCTGCGTCTGCCCTGGTGCTTATTGATTTGAGACGAGAGAACGTGCCCATCTGATCTTCGCGGTCTTCTGCCGAAATTTCAGCTTCTCTGTCTTTACGGCCGAACTTGACTCCAGGTTTGCGTCGTTCGCTTGGTGCTTCAACTTCATCATCTTCGACTGGGTCATGGCTACTACTTTTCTTGGCACCCCTGCCACCCTTGTTCGGGCTGCCCTTCTTGTCGCTCTTGTCTTTATTTATTTTGCCTCGGCCAGCATCTTTGGCTTTAGCCTTAGGTTGCCCGCCACCAAATAAATTGGTGAACATCGCAAAGATAGAGCCTTTTTTCTGAGGGAGTTGTTCCATGATCGTTCTCGCAAGTGCTTCCGGGTTCTGGGGACGCAAGTCGTCTGGAAGCGGGGTGTCCTGAGCGGCTTGAATCATTTGGTCAAGTTGGTGATGAAACTTCTGTCCTGAGTCAGAAGTTTCTAGGTGATTGACGAAGGCGCGATGCTCTTGTTTAGAGAGTTCTTCATCGAACGATCTTTGAATCAGTAATCTGTACTCGGCGTCAGACATTAGATATCAACCTTTTATTTGCCAGTTTCGTCTTATTTGCCATATTTACCATACTGACCTTCACCCGCGGCCTAGGCATTTGACTACTTGCACCCTTGCTCTATAAAGCAAAGCCATGCACTTCTCTACTCTTTGATTGGTTACGATCGAAATTTGTTCGTAGTTGAGATCAAGGCTATGTCGCAAAAGAAATATTCGTTTCAACTCTTGCGGCAGTGAGCCGATGCAACGTTTAACTCGTTGCACTCCAAGCAGTACGGTGGTTTCCCAATCCATGCTAGCTGAACCATCTTGGGCTGGGTCTGCGTCTTCTTCATCGGGAGGTCCGCTATTCTGACTATGATATTCACCCATAGCTTCGACGACATATTGAGAAAGCCAATCCCAGATAGACATATCAGGGTTTTTCGGTAATCCCTGGTTAAGAGCGCTGAAAGCATTATTGAAGGATGAGATGGTCACCTCTGAGGCGTGTTCGTGATCGCCAGTGCCGAGTAAGGCCACTGCGTAGATACGCTCTTGGTGCACCCAGATAAATTCATTCCGCTTGTCATTGCCACCTTTCTTGAGATCGGTGAGCACGGCAACGGCAGACTGGTCAAATTCTTTGGTGTTATTCTTCGATGGAAGGAGAGGCATACTTAATGGTCATCCCACAGGAGCTAAATAGACGTGCGTGCTCAGGTTACCTCGCGGTGCCTGAAGGCTGCCTCTGTGAAATAGTGTGATTTGAGAATGTAGCCGCTAAGTAAGATTGATTAACTTCCCTTACCCGCGCACTTTATTGCCACTATTCTAGATTGCCACTATTCTGAAATTAAGCTGCAACCGCCAAGACGCCTATTTACCAGTTTACCTGATATTTTCTATATTGAATTGCAATTTCAGTCTTGAACTTTTGTGCACCTCCTTACCGACTGAGTGCTAGCATGTCTCAAGATGAAACTCGCTTACTTAGATGTACCACGTTTGCATGGTGCTAACCCCTAACAGGACTGATAAATCAGCAATGTCTGTTGTAAATAGTTTTTCCGTGATTATAAAGAATGCCGATTCTGAGGCATTTAATCTTGGCTCTGTCACTCAGGCCCCGCGCTCAGCAGCCGCTCAAGATCTTAAAGCTGCTTGCGACAACCTGGTTTTTGAACCTTCTGACAACAAAATACCTGACCTGGTTTTTTCTGCGATCAGGTTCGTCATGACCTCTTACTTCTCTGCGGCTCATCAAAGCGGTTTATATAACCGCCAGTTGCGGCTGTGGGAGACCATTTCAAAGATTGCTGTAGTTGAAGTTCAGCCTGTCACCAAGGGCCTCTTTCAGAAAGTTGCACTACCTGTCTACGAGCTACTTTTTAAAACTGTGAACGGTAAAATTCCGATTGTGGCTTTAGTGCTTGAACCTTCGTCTGGTTCTAATCAGCTCGAATTACTGAAAGATTTTTTGGCTAAGGTGGCTAAAATGCAGGCTCAGTCAGGCAACCAGGTGAGGGGTGTATTTGTCGTTTGTGATTCACCGTTCCCTCCGGCCATTTTGAGCTTTGTGGAAAAGGCCATTGGAGCCGACGATCCCGTAGCTCGATTTGATTCGATTTTGCCGCCACCCTATCAAGTTCACATTAATTTGGTAGTTAATCTACACGGAAATATACAACCTGAACACATACAAGAATCGGACAGCGGTCTTGTCACCGGTCAACTGCAGTTGCTTCATCCTCAGCTGCGTGCCAAGAAGACACAGGCGTCAAATGAGGACCAACCTAGCGCGGTGCAAATTAGTTTTCAGTAGAAACTTAAAGTGGAATGTTTCCGTGTTTGCGCCTTGGTCGCTCTACTCTTTTGTTGGCCTGTGCTTCTAGGGCAGCAATTAGTTTCGAGCGAGTTTCTTCCGGCATAATCACATCATCTATATAACCACCTTGAGCGGCGATATAAGGGTTGGCAAAACGATCTCTAAATTCACTGACCAATTCAGCGTTGCGTGTGCCAGCAGTATCGGCCTTCAGCTCTTTGCGATAAAGCAAATTAACGGCAGCCTCTGCTCCCACGACTGCTATTTCAGCCGTAGGCCAAGCAAAGTTGAAATCGCCTCCGACATTCTTTGAGCCCATTACATCAAAAGCACCGCCATAGGCTTTGCGGGTAATCACCGTTAGTTTTGGCACTGTTGCTTCACAGTAGGCGTAGAGAAGTTTAGCGCCATGTCTGATAATGCCGCCAAACTCTTGGGATGTTCCTGGCAGGTAGCCCGGTACGTCTACGAAGGTAATTACAGGAATGTTAAAGGCATCAAGAAAACGCACGAAGCGAGCGGCTTTGACTGAAGCATTTATGTCAAGGCAACCGGCTAGGCTCTTTGGCTGATTGGCGACAATGCCTACTGAACGACCACCAAGTCTAGCGAAACCTGTAATGATATTGGTGGCGAAATGGGGCGAGATTTCAAAGAAGTCGCCATGGTCGAAAATGCGTTTAATGACGTCGTACATGTCGTATGGCTTATTTGATTCTACCGGCACCAGTTGATTGAGTGCTGCCATATCGGCCGGTTCTAGGTCAGAATCTAAAGGGCTATCAGGAGCGGCATCAAGATTGTTGCTGGGGAGATAAGACAGCAATCTTTGGGTCAGCCAGAAAGAATCTTCTTCATCTTCGGCCAGAAGTTGCGCTACTCCTGAGCGCGAATTGTGGGTCATGGCGCCACCAAGCTCTTCAAGGCTGACGTTTTCACCTGTGACAGTGCGCACAATCTCTGGGCCGGTGACAAACATGTAGCTTTTGTCTTTGACCATGATTGTAAAGTCTGTGACCGCTGGGCTATATACGGCACCACCGGCACAGGCACCATAAATAACAGAAATTTGAGGAATTACTCCTGAGCAACTGACATTGCGATAGAAAATATCGGCGTAACCGGCCAGAGAGTGAACTCCTTCTTGAATGCGGGCACCGCCACTTTCGTTTAAGCCAATCACCGGGCAACCAGCTTGCTTGGCTAAGTCCATAATTTTGCAAACTTTGCGAGCAAAGACGAGTCCGAGTGCACCACCAACAAAAGTGGCATCGTGAGCAAACAAATAAACCGGGCGACCGTCAATTTTTGCCTGTCCGGTGATTACTCCGTCTCCCAGTGCTACTTTGCTTTCCATGCCAAATTCTTGACACTGGTGCACGGCGTAGCGGTCAATTTCTAAAAAACTGCCTTCATCAACTAGCTTTTCAATTCGCTCACGAGCCATTAGCACGCCGCGTTCGTGCCGTTTTTCTTTGACCGCAGCGGCAACAAAGCTGGCTTCTGTGCGCATGTCTAACAGCTTCTTGTTCGGGTCTGACTTCAGTGTTTCCATCGATTAGCCCCATAGTGATTGAAATAAATAACAGGTTAGAAGGCAATGCCTTTTGTGGCGACTAGGAAGAAGTGCACTATTGTAAGGTAAATCGACATTGTACAGACATCCAGGATGCTGGTAATGAAAGGGCCGCTAGCATGAGCAGGTTCTACGCCAAATCGCCTAAACAGGATGGGCATGAGGGTGCCAATTACTACGCCAAATGTCATGGTGATGAAAAGAGAAACGCCAACCACAACCCCCAGTTGGTAAGAGGATTGATGTAGGAAGCGGCTGATCATATAAGTGGCAAAGCCGCAGAAAAGACCAAGCAGCATACCTACTTTCAGTTCGTGAAAAATATTGCGCATGGCTGCTTTCAGGCTCAGAGCAGTTTTTCCACTGCTTTGAATTTGAATACAAGTACTCTGGGTGGCTACTCCACCGGTTACACCCGAAAGCAGGGGCATAAATGAAGCAGCTTGCACCATGTGCTGAATCACTGAATCAAAGTGAGTAATGACCGAGGCTGATCCACTTTCAATCAAGAGCGTAATAATTAGCCATGGCAGTCGTGCCGAAAAGGCGCTGCGCACGTTGTAGTTGAGAACGTCTTGATTCTCTGGACCGGTGGTAATACCAGAAGATTGAAAAATATCTTCAATTGCTTCTTCTTTTAAAACGTCGATGACATCATCGGCGGTGATGATACCAAGCAATTTTTTTTGCTTGTCAATAACAGGGAGAGTGAGCAAGTCATAGCGGCTCAATATTTCGGCTGCTTGTTCTTGATCCTCTTCGGCTTGCACGAAGACTAAGTCTTCATCCATAACGTCTTTTACTAGAATTTCTGGCGCTGCTGTCAGTAACTCTTTAAGAGTTACTTCGCCGACTAGAACTTCTTCCTCGTCGACAACATAAACGTCGTATATCTCTTCTTCTAAGTCTTCGTACTTTTCGCGCAAGTAGACCAAGGCTTCAGCCACAGTCATGCCCGCATGCAGGGCAAGATAGTCGGTAGACATGATGCCACCGGCAGTATCTTCTTTAAAGGTCATAAGCTGGGTTAGATCTTCTTGGGCTTCGACATCTGAGACCTGACTGATCAAATCGCGTGCTTTCTCTTGGGGCAATTCAGAAAGGAGGTCGACAGCGTCATCTGGCGACATATTGCTAATTAGAGCAACAATGCTGATGTCGCCAAGGTCGCGCAATAATTCAGTTTGACCATCGGGTTCAAGCTCGGCTAAAAGGGCTGAGGCATTGTCAAGGTCTAGCAGGCGAAAGCAAGAGATGCGATAGCTCGGGCCTAGTTCTTCAAAACACTCAGCCAAATCGGCAGGGTGTTGATCGTTTAACAGCAAACGCAGTTTCTGGCGTTGGCCGAGATCGACCAACTCCGTTAAAACATTTGGCGCTATTAGCTGTTTTTCTGTCATAGCAATAACCCTACCAAGCCTGAGAGGTTGACAGAAGGGCTTTTGTCTAATTAGTTAACAGTAGATTGAGAACTAGGCATTTATGAGAGCGAATTAGCAATTTCAAGCTAATTCTAGTCATCTAGATATCCAGCTAATCGAGAGGACCAGTTTGGCTGGCGTAGCTTACGAAAAGCTTTGTGTTCGATTTGTCTAACGCGCTCTCGCGTAATGTTGAAAAGTCTTCCAACTTCTTCAAGAGTTCTCTGCCGGCCGTCTTCTAGGCCATAGCGCAAATGCATAATGTCGCGTTCACGCGGGGTGAGCTGACTGAGCATACGGCTGAGATCTTGGCGCATAAGCTCTTCGGCTGTTGTGGCATCAGGCCTGGTTGCCTCGTTATCTTCAATTAAATCGCCGATATAAGTTTCATCATCGCGGTTAAGCGGCATCTCCATTGAAACTGGCTCGCGGTCAGCTGCCATGATTTCTTGTACTTTACCTACTGGAATTTCTAAGGCCGAAGAAAGTTCATGCTCGTTCGGCTTGCGGCCTAATTCTTGCGAAAGTTTAGAACTGGTTTTCTTGAGCTTATTTATTGACTCAACCATGTGCACGGGCACGCGGATAGTGCGAGACTTGTCGGCTAAGCCGCGACTGATGGCTTGGCGTATCCACCAGGTGGCGTATGTAGAAAATTTGAATCCTTTAGTATGATCAAATTTTTCAGCTGCTCGAATTAGGCCGAGATTGCCTTCTTGAATCAAATCTTGGAATGGTAGTCCACGGTTCAAATATTTTTTTGCGATTGAAATAACCAGGCGAAGGTTGGCTTGAATCAGCTTCTTTTTGGCTTCGCCATCGCCTTTGGCAATGCGGCGGGCCAGCTCGATCTCTTCATCAGGCTTGATCATTTTTACGCGACCTATTTCGCGTAAATAAAGTCGAACAGAGTCTTCAGTAAAGCCTGCGGCTTCTACCTCTTTCTCTTCCGGCTCATCATCCGCCTCCGGCTCATCTCCGGCACCGAAGACGTCGGCATAATCCTCTGAAAGGTCATCGGTAACTTTTGCAGCCAACGCGAGTAAACTCCATAACGCAGGAAAGAAAATAGAACTGAGAAACAGCGGTACACTTGAGAGTGCCGAGGCTAATTTCAACTTCGCCTCATCTCTCCCTGTTATTTACCCAAATCTCAGTCAACTCTAAGCAGTCAAGGGATTGATTAACTTTTGTAAATTTGGTACTTAGCGGTGCGAACCGCCGACGACTATAAGGGACTAACTATGTACAGGTACTGCGGAGATAAGGGTTTCATTCATGATTGAAGGCGATTTGGCCGATGTCAGCCTGCCAGGCTTGCTGCAATGCCTTGCCACTGAATCCGACAAGAGCTTCCGGGTGCAACTGGTAAGTGGTCCGCAGAAAGGCGAACTTATTGTCTCTGAAGGTCGAATTCTCGCGGCAAATTTTGGTCTGCTTGAAGGTAATGATGCTCTTACCGAATTTTTGTTTTGGGGTGATGGCTCTTTTAGAGTTGAACGCTTCAATCTAGCTGAGGATGCCTCGTTTAGTCGCAGTTTGACAATTGAGTTGAGGCAGCTTAATAGCTTTGCTGATCAGATTCTTTTTTTGCAGAAGACCAACGTTGGTTTAAACACCGAAATTGTGCCATCGCCTAAATTTGGCACTCAAGAGTGGCAAGAAGCTCTAAAGAAATTGCCTCTTTATAAAGAAGATTATGTTGTGCTTGGTTGGGTCACTGATGGACGCACTATGCGCCAAGCCATGCGCGAATTCAATTTTGATGTTGTACAAGCGACTAGCTCGCTTTTTCGTTTACTAAGCACCGGTTCTGTTGATTGTATTCGGCCGCAGCTGGTCGCTGATATAGAGATTGCTGATGTAGAGATTGCTGCTCCCATTGCTGCTTCTGCTTCTAAGCTTGCTGAGCCCGAATCTACAAAGGAAAAGGAAAAGGAAAAGTCGGGTAAGGCCAAAGCTAAAGCTGACTCTACTAGTAGTATCAGTGAACCAATTATCGCAAATCGAGCAGACAAAGCAGTCAAAGCGCCTGAACCCGATTTGTTACCTGATTTTGATATGGAACCAGAGCCAATAGCAGAACCAAAGCCTGAGCCAGAACCAGCACCAGCACTAGAGGCTGTCAAGGAAGACACCGAGCTGGTTGTCTCTATGCCGGCCCCAGAAGTGGTGCACGATTTTGCGCCTACTCCTGCTGCTACTGCTAATTCTGGTGCAGACGTAATTACATCAGATAGCTTACCGGCGGTGGGCAGTCCTGAGTTTATGGAATTGATGGCTAAAGCCCAACAAGTGGCAGCAGGTCAAGCTGTGAAAAAGGCTGATAATCTTGTTGCCGCTACTAGCGTTCTGGAAAAACCCAAGCCTAAGGTTGAAGTCGCCGAAGCGGAAGCGGAGCCTGACAAGAAGTCATTTGATATTCGTCGCACAGATCCTCTGCCTCTCGTGGCAATTGATATCGAGCGACTCTTCCAAACCAGTTTTCATGTAGCTCCTTTCGGCCAGGTAGCGCTTAATAACAATTCTCTTGACGACGATATGACGAAAATAGTATCGGCTTTCAAGGCAGGTAAAACATTTATCAATGTTGCTACCGATGGCGGTCATGGTCATGACCCGGCGCAAATATTACATACTTGCAAGTACGCCTTAGAGCGCGGTTATATTGAACCGCCCGACCAAGTGGTTAGTCTCACTGCCGATCTTTTGCTTGGCCGAGTAGAGTTAGAACAGTACCTATTGCAGCGTCGACGCTTAAATGGTGATGAATTGCGCGATGTTATAGAGATGGCTAAACAGAAAGGCATCAAGCTGGTTGAGCTCTTAGTTAAAATGGGCTTCATGACCGATTCTGACTGGGATCGCCTCAACCGAGAAAAAGAAAGGTTTGCACCTCGCTAAATTTCCTGAAATTAGAGCGCCTATTAGGTAAACTCAGTTTCTGGTAACTAAATTATTGAAGAGGTTATATGACCGATAAGTACAATCGCCGCGAAAAGAAAACCCGTCGCAAGGCAAAAGTGAACAGAAAGAAAGCAATCGTTAGAGAGAACATTGCTAAGTCCCAAGCCGGTAAATAGTAAGAACTTAAAATGACAGCAAAGCGAATAATGTCGGGTATGCGCCCTACAGGGCGTCTTCACCTGGGACACTATTTTGGCGCACTTTCAAACTGGATTCAGTTTCAGAGTCGTTATGAATCATATTTCTCAATTGTTGATTGGCACGCTCTGACCACTAAGTTTCAGAACACCAAAGAAGTGCAGGGTCATATTTGGGAGATTGCTCTAGATTGGTTGTGCGTGGGTATAGACCCTGACGTCTCAACCATGTATGTGCAGTCCGCTATTCCCGAAATTGCCGAATTGCATCTGTTGCTTTCAATGATTACTCCCCATAATTGGGTTGAGCGCGAGCCCACCTTGAAAGATATGGTGAAAATGCTCGACTCCGACGAGCATGCCGCTCATGACAAGATCACCTATGGACTGCTTGGCTATCCAGTATTGATGACCGCAGATATTTTGGCTTTCAGGGGCGAACTTATTCCTGTTGGCAAAGATCAAGAGTCGCATCTAGAGTTTGCCCGTGACGTAGCCCGTCGCTTCAATCATCTATATGGTGTCAGTTATTTTCCTGAACCCAAACCAGAATTTACTGAGACGCCTTTGCTCAAGGGCCTCGATGGCCAGAAAATGGGCAAGTCTTTCAATAATGATATAAAGATTGCTGATACCGATAGTGATACTGAAAAGAAAGTAAAGCAAGCAATCACCGATCGCAGCCGTATTGCCAAAAGTGATCCTGGGCACACCGAACTTTGTGAGGTGCCATGGCCGCTCTACAATGTATTTGCCAAAGATGTTGACTATCTTGCTCAGGTAAAAAACGAATGTGAAACGGCACAAATTGGTTGTGTTGATTGTAAGAAAAGATTGGCCGTCCACATCAATGACTTCTTTAGACCGTTTCGTGAAAAGCGCATAGAACTTGCTAAAGATCCAGATAAAGTGCGCAAGATTCTTGAGCATGGTAATTTGAAGGCTCGTAAGGTAGCGAGTCAAACTCTCACTGAAGTACGCGATGTCATGGGCATGGTTAACTGGTAAAAGTTAACGAGTAATTGGTTACTGGTAACAGTCATTCCAACTTATTTAAGTAGCAAAAATATTGAGCGCGTTTTAGTGATGGCACTGACTGTTTGTCTGTGTTTCACTCAAACAGGCACCTGGATCTGCTTAATTGCCCTATTGCTAGTGGCGCTTGCCTGTCCTGCAAGAAACGAGCGTTTGACTGCTTTAAAGAAAGCACCACTATTATGGCCTCTGGCACTATATGCCCTAGCCGTGTTTGTTTCCGGGGTCTTTGCTCCGGTTGGCCTATTCACAGAAGGTTGGGCTGAAGGCTGGAAGTCATTCGTATCTCTGCGAGGCATACTGATGGCCTATTTGGTTGCCTATCAGCTCTTTGCTTGCGATGCTGGAGCCAGATTAACTGCCCCGGCCTTGAGCTGTTTGCTTCTTTGTGGAGCGGCTTCAGGTATTTTTGGCTTGATTCAACAAGTATTCAATTTCCATCCTTTTACTTATCCGTTTTTACAAGCAACAGGCTTTCTCAACGAACCAATGTCGTTCGCTGGTTTAATGCAACTCACAAGCTTTTTGGCTCTTGGTCTATTGATGCAGGGCGGTTATAGGCAATTGCCGCTCTTGGCTACAAAGTCGGTATTTTTTCTGGTTGTATTGGCTAACTTTCTTGGTTTGATTTTTGCCAGCGAGCGAAGCGCTTGGCTGGGTATGATTTGTGCCCTGCTGTATGTCTGTTTTTATATTTCACCTAGAAGATTTTTTGAAGGTCTGGTTGCTCTTTCGTTGTTGTTTACTTTAGCCTGGTTTACTGTGCCGGTAGTTCAAGTTCGACTTAGCCCCTTGTTAAACGCTCAAAGTGACGTTGGTGTCACGGCCCGCATTCGTGTCTGGTCACAAGCCTGGCAGCTCTTTCAAGAGCATCCAATTACTGGAGTCGGAGCGCTGCATTTTCCCCGCATTGATCTGCCCGAAGCGATTGTGCCAGGTCATTCTAAAGACTTAAATCATGCCCATAGCAACTATCTGCAGATTCTCTCGACCACTGGTATTTTGGGCTTCGCTAGTTTCCTCTGGCTCTTAGTAACAGTCCTAACTGCCGCTTATAGACAAGCCAAAGGACCTAACTCATTTTACGCCGCAATCGGTTTGGGCCTTCTGGGGGCGGTGGTTTCGCTTGCTGTGGCTGGTATTTTTGAATATAACTTCGGCAGTGGCCAAGTCAAACTAATCCAGTGGTTCTTATTGGCCCTTTTGCTGAGGCCCGTACCAGATGCTAAACTCGAAGCTCAAGCCAGCCCTTCGATTGATAGCGCCAAGCAACGAGAAAGCCTTGAATAACGATAGAAAATACCATGGCCGACCAGACACCGTTTGGTCCCAGATGTAGTGCTATGGCTAAAATATACGCAATAGGAATGCGAATCAACCAGTTGCAAATCAGAGTAAACCACATCGGTGTTTTGGTGTCGCCGGCACCCTGCAGAGCACCGGTCAATACCATACCTAGCGCGAGAAATGGCTCTGCCACTGAATTTATGCGCAAATAGTCGGCCGTGTAGGTGATTGTGCCCGGTTCTTCACTCATAGCTTGCGCAATTGGAGTGGCGGCGAAATAGAGCACAATACCTAGCACCACCATAGACCATATGCCAATCCAGGTCACTCGCCAACCGGCATCGAAGGCTCTATCTATTTCACCGGCACCAAGATTTTGGCCAACAATCGAGGCAACAGACAAGCTAAGTGCCATAAGTGGCATAAATATAAATGATTCGACGCGCATGCCAATAGTCCACGATGCTAAGGCACTGACTGAATTTGGGCAGCGGGCTAATATGAAAAAGACGACGAAGACCGAGAGTGACCACGCTAGTCTCTGCAAGGCTGATGGTATGCCAATGCGGGCAATGCGAATAATTTCGTTTCGATCGATTGGGTAAATGTCTTTTAGGCAATTTTTTAGAGGTGAGCGGGAAATGGCGATGATGGCCAAGATTGCTCCGACTGTGCTGGCTAATAATGCAGCATAAGCAATACCAAGCACGCCTAAATTGGGTATGGGCCAGCCATAGATCACTGTGAGGAAATCGCCAGCGACATTGATGGCAGTCATCACTGAGACTATATACAGTGGCGTCTTACTGTCGCCGATGGCTCTGAATGCTGCATTGGCGATGGCTGTAAAACTAAAGGGAATGAGCATAAAGCTGTAGGCGATTAAGTATTGCCTAGCGGGATTCAAAACTTCATCGGACGGTGTGAAGAAGTGTAGAACGTAGTGACCTAACAGTGTTGCAGTGGCGGTCATGCCAAGTCCAAGGATAATTGAGAGGGCAAATGATTGTCCTGTGGCGTGGAGCATGGCTGCTTTATCATTGGCGCCGAAAGCCCTAGAGACAATGGCTGTAGAGCCAACACCAACTGAAAGAATAAACAGGAGAAAGAGAAAAAGGACATGTTCGGCCAAACCGACCGCAGCTTGTATATTCGAGCCCAGAAACCTAGCTACATAGACGTCGCATATTCCAACACAAGAATTGGCAACAGTTGTGAGCAGCAGTGGCCAACTCATGATCCAGATGGCGCGCCAAAGATTGCCCGTTATTAGCGGTTGCTTTTGCTTCTCCTCTGTCTGTGAATCAATGTCTTTAGGTTTTGTGGTCACTATTTTCTCTTATTGATTTTAGACAGTGAACCTTTCTTCATCGCTGTCAGTAGAGCGGCACGGGCCAGTAGTCTGGTCGAATCAAGTACAGGTAGAACCGAATCTTGCTGCTCAATTAAAAGCGGAATTTCAGTACATCCTAAAATTACGCCATCGCAACCACGTCGCTTTAAGACATCTATTACTTCTTGCATGAATTGGCGGGAAGTGTCATTAAAACTACCGTTGACCAGTTCGTCAAAAATAATACGATTGATCTCTTTTTTGTCGCTATCGCAGGGTGTTTCAGAGGCAATGTCGATGGCTTCTAACTTCAGTTGGTAAACCGGTCCTTCCATTAAATATCGTGTGCCGAGAACGCCAAGCTTGGTCATGCCTTTTTGTTTAGCCTCGGCCGCCACCACTTCGGCAATATGAAGCCAGGGCACAGGTGAACTAGCTGCGGCTAAATCAAAAGCTTGATGAATAGTATTGTCTGGGCAAATAATGAAATCAGCGCCCATACTAGCTAAGCGCACTGATGAGTCGGTCATTAGTTGGGCTACACCTTGCCAACCGCCCTTGCCTTCTAGCGTTTCGAGATAACGTCCCAACGGATGTGTATGGAGGCTGACTTCGGGGTGCCAGTGTCGACCCATGATTGATTGGGCCTCGCTACAAATTGTGCGGTAGCAAAGAGCGGCGCCTTCAGCGCTACAGGCGGCGATACCAATATGTTTTGTCATTTTCTAGTTTTGGCTTAGTCAAATGGGTCGGAACGGTAATCATCGCTTACTTTGAATGAATTGTCAGAACGTTTGGACTTCTCAATCAAACCTTGTGCCCGTGCCTTTTTTAGTACGGCATCAACAATCGGCTTAACGGCATTGAGATCAGGATTGCCTTTGGCGTCAAATTTACCTTCGACCAAGGCCGTCATCATCTGAATTTCTTTAGCAGAGAAGCCTTGGGTAAATTGCTCAAGAATGTCTTTTTCTTTAGGAGTAAACTTATCGCCTCGCATAGCGTCTTGTCTTTTGATTTCAAAATTCAAATCAACTTCTCGATCGAGGGATGACGTTTCTTCAGCATTACTTTTGCCTCGACGAATGGCATCATTTTCAGCGTCAAAACCTTCCTCTACGCGCTGTTTGCCGCCGCGAATTGCTTCTAAAGTTTCATTGCCTTGGCCTCGCCTTGTCACTGATGGATAGTCGATGACAACTAGTTCGCCTGTGGCTACGCTGATGCCTACTTGACCTTCAATACCTGAACCAACATCAGTAATTTCAAGCCCCTTAGATTCGTGCTTTTGTGCCAGCGCATCGACTAGTTCGGGGGAGTAGCGCTTGCCCACCACTGCTAACTCTTGCACGAACAGATTGGCGCTGCCGGAGAAGCCGGAGCCCGCTAGCTCAACTTCGTGCACCTTGCCGTATATTTTGGCGTCACCCGGTCGCTTGCCCCAGATAGGCTCCCAGCCCCCTTCTGCTATAGTCACTTTGAGAGCGCCACCATTGGGAAATTGGGCGCTCTTCGCTAGTTCAAGTACTGCTGGTGAATCGTTGCCGTGGCCTAAACTTTTCACGACCGTTTGATTTCTTAAGACGCGATCGCCTTTGACAAATTCGGCAACTTCACTCAAGCCCATTTGTTCTAGAACAGCAGATGCTTTTTCGAATACCGGTTTGGCTTTAACTTTGTCGGACAGCTTGGTAGCGGCTTTGTCGCCCGCTTCTCTTCTAACTGAAGCGGTGGCAAGGTCGTAGGCTTCATCAGAGAACGATGAGTCACCCTTTTGTTTGCCACCCTTCGCTAGTGGATTAGCACCACCTTCGATGGCACTACTCTTGACACTAAGGCTGCGGTTTTCTAAGTGGCTTGGCCGACCAAGATCAGCCAGTGTAGATTGCATCGCTCTACTACCTAAATTATTACCGGCATTACTATTTCTAGATGCATAGGCATAGCTCGGTTCTAGTTTTGACATTTGCAAGAGCGGATTTATTGAGGCCATAAAATTATCAAAACGCTGGTAGCTTGTACCAATTCTCTGTTGGATACTTTCTCTTATGGCTTCAAATGCTGGTCTTGCAGCTCTAGTAGCGCTCACATTTTCTGTAGGGGTTTCCTTCAAGTTTTCGCCAGGTCTAATACTTTCTGATTTAGCCAGTTCGCCCTTGGCTCCCTCTGCTTTGCTTGCACCAGCTCTAGTGGAGGGCATCAATCCACCTAGGGCTCCCCCTACAAGAAACATAGAGTAGGCTGCTTCTGCTCGTTCTTGATTGGTAGCAGTGCGGCCTTCAATGATTCGAGCGTGGGTTTCAGCACTAATTAGACCAGTTGGAACACCGGCCACAGCTGCTCCGAAGGCATTGTTGGTGAGCAATTTACTGACAAGGGGGTTTTCCGCCGCTAAACCTAGGTGTCTCAGGCCGAGGGTGCCAGTGGTCAAGGAGGCAAAGGTTATTGCTCCCACTGCACCGTTCTTGAGCCGGCTAGTTAAAAATTCGCTGTTGCTCAACTGTAAATCAGTTGTTTGGCCAAATTTCGGCTGCAATGGTTTAAATATTGCTTCAGTGCCAAAACCAGCAACAGCTGTTTCGGCAACTAACAAACTGTTTTTGCCTAGTAATCTGCTAGCTCCTTCAGCCCCGGCTGTTACTTCTGCTCTAAGTCCTGCAGCGCCAAACGCTTTGTGGGTGACAGCGTAGGCGGCGATAAAGGGTACTAGTTTTCCCGCAGAGCCAAACTGTTGGCCATACCAGGCTGCAGAGTTAAATTCAGCCGCCACAGGCGTGTCCATGAAGGTAACACTCTGGGCGAGCTTAGTCGCAGCTGCTTGGTCGACTATTTGGGCTACCCCTTTAATAGGCGCTTGCAGGCTTTCATATGCTGCTGTTTGCAAGAAAGACCCCACTAAACCATGGGTCTCAGGGCTAGCGGCAGGTGCAGCTTCTTGATTTCGTTCAATCGGCAAGGGGTCTTCCTCGGAGACACCCAAGCTTCATACCCTTTTATCTGACTGATTTATCGCTGTCTCTAATTAGGGTCTTGCAAGCTAAGCGACTCTTTGGAAAATGGCTTGCGGGAACCACAATCAATGGCGCGCTCTGTGCCTTTAATTGAGCCTTTGATGACGCCGCTAACTACGCCATAAGCCATTCCGGTATACGAGCCAAACGTTCTAGCAAAGAGATCGGGTTTGCCGCCACCCGAGGCATCATCGGTCATTTGATCGCGCATGCGTAGGGTTTCATGCGAGATATCACGGGCGATACGCACGGGCACCCCTATAGTGATGCCCATCAAGACCCCACCAACGGCCTTGGGAGCAGCAAGAATTTTGTGACCCTCACTATGGCTCGGAAGGCTTGTTGTGGCGCTAACTTTGGTTTTTTCTTTTGCAGCCGTTTTTATTGCGGCAGGAGCTGGATCTGGAGTTGTGAGGATGCGAAAGTCGTTGATGTTGACCTCGTCTTCTAACTTTTGATCGGCTAGAGCTGGAGCCACTGAGAGTAAGAGTGTCGTCAAAGCAAGGCTAAGATTTATAGTTAGGGTTCGATTGACATATTTCATGGTTCAAAACCTATGAGATTGCTGCTTTTACTTTCTTGCTGAAGTGGTCTGTCAGACGCCTTAGAGTGGGTGAGATATCATCACTTTCAATCACTGCATCAATTAAAAACATTTTGTCGCTTTTCTGAGCGGCACTCAAGGCTTTCTTGAAATCAGCTGCTGAAGTGGCTTGCATGCCATTGCCGCCGACGGCCTTGGCTAGTTCGATGTAGTCCCAACGGGGCAGATCAAAATAGTCACGTTGCTGATCGATGAAGCGTAGCATGGCATAGCTAGCGTTGTTGAAGACAATGACAATGGGGTTGAGGCCCATCTTCACTGCTGTGCTTATTTCCATACCAGTCATCTGGAAGGCACCATCGCCAACCAGTACTATTGGCCTTCTGCTCGGCATTGCTAGCTGAGCGCCAATGGCGGCCGGCACTCCAAAGCCCATGCTGACATAGTAGCCTGGTGCTAAGAAAATATCGGTCTGCAGGCTCATGCCAGCATACATGCAGTCACCAGTATCGGTGACTACTGAAAAGTCATTGCTATTCTCTAAAACTTCATTGAGTGCACTAATCATGGCAGCTACAGTCAAGTTTTTGCTTCCGGCTGGTGCTTCTATCACTTCCTTAGCAATTGACGGTAGAGTGAAACGACTTGTCGGTTTTAACTTGGCTGTAGTTGTCTCTAACAAGAGGTCTAAAACTTGATCGAGTTTTAGCCCGTTATAGTGGTGGTAGCCCACCATAACTTCGTGGTTGTTGATCTGCACTAGATTTTCAGGGCTCAACTTGGCAGTGTAGCCGCCGCTTTCCATCTCTGTCATTACTGCACCAAGGGCGATGACGCAGTCAGAGCCTTCAACATACTCTTTGACTTTAGGATTGCCGAACTGGCCGAAATAATTGCCAATGAAATTTGGATGGGTTTCGGGGAATGTTGCTTTGCCTAAGATAGATGTGACCACCGGCAAATTGAGAGCTTCAGCAAAGCCAATTACTTTGTCTTTTAGGCCGAAGCGTCTTACTTCTACGCCCACCATAAGAACTGGTTGTTTAGCTGCTTTGAGCAGGTTGGCAATTTCATTGACGGCGACATTGAGAGCTGGATTAACGGCTGGCAGTTCTGGCAGCTTGGCTGCGCTTAGCTCTAGTTCTTGATTGACCATGTCGCGCGGCAGTTCTATATAGCCTGGGCGCGACGAATTGAGCGTGGTATCAAAGACCCGATCGATCTCGGCTTGAGCTGTTTTGATATTGTCAACTATGCTGGTGGCTTCGGTCACTTGCACATAAACATCGTGTTGGGTGTTGAAGTTTTTGACGCAGTGGTGCAGCTGTGGTTTGTCGTTGCGAAAACGAGTTTCGGGTGCTCCGCTGATTACTAATAAGGGTGACTCTTCAGCGTAGGCCAAGCCAACAGGATTTACCATATTGAGACCGCCGGCTCCATAGGTGACGAGAGCTACCCCAAGCCCCCTTAGTCGGGCATAAGCATCTGCTGCATAGCCGACAGATGGTTCGTGGGTGAGCACAACAGTTTTTAGATTGGATCGCGTTTGTGCTGCATAAAGTGGTAGAACAAAATCACCAGGTATGCCAAAGGTATGCTGCACGCCTGTCTTTTCAATGCGCCCAAAGATGTAATCGGCTAACTTCATCATTCACTCTCAATTTGCAAACACTTAAGGTTAGCTCCAATTGCGCCTTTTGTCATATTGGAGAAGTATAATATCCACTTATGGCCTCAATTGAACCAAATAGCGAACCTTCCACTGTCTCTCCTGGAGCCAAGCCTGCTGGCCCCCAGGTCGAGCATGTTTTCAGGCGCAGAATCTTCAAGCACTTGCTGCGCTACTTTTACCTGCTTATGCTCGTTGGCCTGTCTGTTTCAATGCCGATGAGTATGATTGAACGTGCCCAGTTGCATCATCATATTGATCTCGGCTCTGAGCTGTTTTTGTTGCTATTTATAGTTGGCATAAATGTCTTGATTTTGCCCTCAGCTTTTTTTGAGGTCAACGGCATTATTGTCAAAGCAGATGGTCTGAAAATAGAGACTATGCTTTTGCCGGTTACCGTTCCGTTTGATCAAATCGTTAGCTTGACGGTACCTAATTATTTGGTTTGGGCCGTTCTGAGGACGAAAAGAGGTTTTTATTTGATTAACAGGCGCGACATCGCCAACCTTGATCAGCTGTGTAGCCTTCTGGCTCCTAAACTTCCTTCTGACGCTCTTTAGATGATGGAGATTGGTAAAGCGGTGGTCTAAACTATTTACCTATATATATAGCTAAAGATTTTGGGGCAAGATGAGTAAGGGCAAAATTCGGGTATTAATCGGCAAACCAGGGCTCGATGGGCACGATCGAGGCGCTAAGGTGATAGCTAGGGCGCTGCGCGACGCTGGCATGGAAGTCGTTTACACCGGCTTGCACCGCTCTCCAGAAGAAATTGTCGAGACTGCCATTCAGGAGGACGTTGATGCTATTGGGCTTTCGATACTCTCTGGGGCGCATTTAACTCTGTTGCCCAAAGTGGTTAAGCTCCTCAAGGAGCAAGGTGTTGACGATATTTTGGTCTTTGGCGGTGGCGTTATGCCGGATGAAGACCGCGATTCGCTTTTGAGTCAAGGCATTGCTGAAGTTTTCGTACCTGGTGGAGCGACTGTCCGCACTATCGAATTTTTGCGCACTAAATTTCCGGGACGCGAGTAAAGCCGAAAAGCCATAGCCTGCCCGCTTTACATCGTAGAACCACCATTGGCAGCTGGGTCGGTAGCGGCTATATTAATTTCGTGGGTGACATCGTCATTTGCGTTACTGCCTGACGTCATTCTGGGTATATCAAAGTGTGGACGTAACAGCCGATAAAAATCGATGTAATCAAATTGTGAGTTTTGCAGATTAATTCTGCTGGACTTATCTCTTGAAAGCCTGTTATACTAGCGTCAAGTTACTCATCTCCAAGTGGAGACGGAAATAAGTGAATAATAAGCCAGAGAATGTAAATCTCTTCGGAGACAGCGACGACCAAAGCATTTTTGAAAATGCTAAGCCGTTCTGGAATATGGTTTATGGTGGTAGAGATCTGCTGGAATCGCACATGCCTTCCCGCGACACTGCTGTCAAAGCTATTGTTTATGCATCATCGCCAGCTTTGCTGAAAGAAGATGCAAGGACCGACGCCGTTTACGGCTAAGTATTCCAAGCTGAGCTAAAATCTATTCGCTAACTGGTTTCGAGAGAACCCTTTTGTGTTGTTTGATTTCTCTTCGCTGCAAAAGCTTCTAAACTTGCTACAATTATGTCGTCTAGGTCTAACCTAGGCGGCTGTTTACTTTTAGCAGCTTTTACTAAGTCACACGGTTGCATACTCACACGGTTGCATACTCAAAGGATCCTTTTCCTTAACCAATGAATTCGAAGCCGACAACGTACAGCAAAGGTGACGTCGTCTTGGTGTCTTTTCCATACACCACCGACGACGGATCGACTCAGACGAAGCGTCGGCCAGCTGTACTGATTTCAAATGATTACAATAATGCTCGCCTTGATGACGTGCTGCTCGTTCCTTTGACTAGCAATACATCTCGGGCGGCTCGCGAGCCCACACAAGTTGAAGTGCTGATGAATACTCCGGAAGGCAAGGCGGCCGGATTGAGGCTTGATAGCGTTATTGATTGTACGGTTATTGCTACTATTCCTAAAACTCTCGTGGTCAGCAAGATTGGTGCTTTCCCTCAAGAAGTGATGGAGAAGGTAGACCAGTGTTTGATGATTGCAATGGCTATCGGTAGACCAGTGGGTCAACCTGGACCTCAGCCAGGACCTTAACCAGGCCCTTAATCAGGTCCAGAGGCCAGAACGAAGGCTATGGCATATTCTCTTTCGTGGCTCATGGTTAGCTCGAAGCTGGTCAAGCCAATTGATTGAGCGCGCTCTTTTGCCTTGCCGTGTAATTTTATGGTGGGTGCGCCTGTTGCTAGGCGCACAACTTCAATGTCTTTCCAGCCCACACCAATGAAGCCAGTGCCTAGTGCTTTAGAAGTAGCTTCTTTTGCGGCAAAGCGCGCCGCCACTCGGGCGAGAAAGTCTTTTGGGCGCGACAGCACGTAAGCTTTTTCGCCTTCTGTCAAAATGCGATCGAGAAAACGACTACCGAAGCGCTGGTAGACGTCTTCTACACGCTTAATTGAACAAATGTCAGAGCCAATCTTAAAGTTCATGTTTAGAGTTCTTGCTTATTAAAGCTCAGCCTTAAAGATCAGGGGGTAACTCTGCGGTGCGTGTACCAAAAAGAACGACTTGCTCAGGCTCAGTCAATTCTTCGTGGAGCTGGGCCACACTTTTTTCGAGGCCGGGATGACGAATGTCAGGGGCAATTTCTAGCAGTGGTACCAAGGCAAAAGAGCGTAGGTGCATTTTCGGATGAGGAAGGTGGAGGGTAGGTGTTTCCATGACGCTATCGCCGTAAAACAAGATGTCTAAATCAATGATGCGCTCTTTTACTCTTTTGTTGCTATTGTGGCGATGCAGCTCTGTGAGCCGCTTTTCAATGTCTTGGCAAACATCTAGTAAATCTTCAGCGCTGAGGCTAGTTTCGATAGCAACGACGGCGTTGACGAACCACTGGGTATAGGTGTCACCGATTGGTTCGGTTTCGTAGAGGCTAGAGCACTCTAAAACTGTGATGTCGTGTATGTCTTTGAGAAATTGCATGGCCTGTTGCACATAGCCTAGGCGATCGCCTTCGTTAGAGCCCAGGCCAATGTAGGCTTTGACTTTTCGTTTGTTGCCGCGCAACTTTCTTTCCACAGACTTTGAATCCTTCCCTAAAAACTGGGTTTGTAATTTGACTTGAACAATTATAGTATGACCCTCGGTTAACTCCGTGTATTCAGGCAATCTCATGAGCTCTACTTCTAAGAATTCTTCGTCTAGTAAGCAAGCTTGGCCTCACTTAGGCAGACTTATGCCATTCGTTGTGCTGGCTGGGGTCTTTATTTTTGGTCTGTCTTTTCCCATTTCAAACTTTTTCATTGTCAGGGTAAAGCTGCCAGATCAAAGTGGTAATGCTGCTTTTGCACCAGTCTCGAAAATTTTGCAAAGTAGTTGCGTTGACTGCCATAGCGCCACAACTGATCTTGTCGCCTATCCATTTTACGCTAAATTTCCCATTGCCAAAGACACAATCGCTCGTGACATGCTTGAAGGGCAGAAAGAGTTTGTTTTGACCAAAGCCCAGATTTCGGGCACAGAGCTGATTTCGAACATTGACTTGGCGAAAATTTCCACTGTGGTAGAAGAAGGTAGTATGCCGCCGATTCGCTATAAGGCCTTGCACTGGGATGCATCGCTTAACCGCGAACAAAGGCAGGCAATTTTGAATTACATCCAAAGTCGTAATCAGCAGAATTAGTCGAAAATTGCCTTGTAGACAGCGTCAGTGTCAGCTAAGTTCTTAAATAAGTGCTGGGGTTTTCTCTCGGCTAAGTCTTGCCACGGTGTCTTGCCTGTGTTTACAGCAATTACTTGAGCACCATAGCCATGAGCGCAAGCAATGTCGTTGACACTATCACCTACGATAATTACTTCTTCTGGGGCGAATTCACTGGCAAAATGAGCTTGCGCTCTGCTCACAGCAAAGTGAGGAAGATCAAGACGATTAGCCGAGTCTGAGCCGTAGGCACCAATTTCAAAATAATGATTGAGGTCGAAGAAATGAAGTTTCTTGCGCGCACCAATTTCAACATTGCCGGTTAGCAGCCCAAGAAAACAATGATTGTCGGCGCGAAGGCGATCTAAAATTTCGACTACACCTTCGTGCATAATCATAGTTTGAGAAGTCGACAATTCTTGATCAAGATAGCTCAGGTACAATTCAATCAAGTCATTGACCTTTTTTGCTGCTTCTTTTTCGGCACCTAAATCTAAGCCCTGACTGGCGAATATCTCTCGCATTATCTGTGGATCGGTCTTGCCAGACATTGAAATACGTGTTGCTTCTTCTGGTATGTCATGACTTTCCTTGAGGGCGCGAGCCATGGCTCTGCGACCTGCTCCGTTTGAAGAAATCATGGTCTCGTCGATGTCAAAAAGTACTAGCCGTTTCAATCTACAATCTCGTTTCTACTCTAAGCCTGTTTTCTTAAGCGCTCTTTCCATTTCACGGGTGACATTGGTGAAGGTTGGCCCAGAAGTCGATTGATAGTCTTCTTCGAATACTCGCACTTGGTCTCTACCGCTGTTTTTGGCTACGTACAAGGCTTTGTCTGCTTTTTCAATTAGTTCAGAAGAGCTGCGCGCTTGTTTAGGGTAGCAGGCTGTACCGAGAGAGGCTGTAATTTTGCCAAGCCCCGGAACATGGGTGTTGCGAATTTGACTGCAAAGTCGGTCGGCAATTAAGGCAGCTTCGAGCAGTGATGTTTCTGGCAAGATAATGCCAAATTCTTCTCCGCCATATCGAGCAGCTGTATCTCCGCTTCGCAGGAGTGTTTTAAGGATGGCGCCAATTTGTCTGATAGCGGCGTCGCCAACTGGGTGGCCGTGGGTATCATTGATGACTTTGAGTTTGTCTAAGTCGATCATAATCAAAGATACTGGAGTGCCTTTTCTTTCTGCCGTGCGTAGTTCTTCTGTCAGGCGATTTTTGAAGTAGACGTGATTGTAGAGACCGGTTAGGCCGTCGGTAATGGCTTGGTGTCTTACTTGCGCAAAGAGCTGAGCGTGGGCGATGGCGACTGCTAGTTGATCGGCAATGGCTGATACCATGCGAATTTCGTGCTCAGACCATTGCCGTTGATTTTCGCATTGGTGCACAACTAGAACACCCATCAGTTGATTTTCGTTCAATAGCGGAGCGGCAATCAATGATTGGGAGCCAACTGTGTTGAGATATTCGCTAAAGGCGGCACAGCGGAAGTCGCCTGTCACTTGATTGATCACTGAAAGTGAGGCTGGCAAAGTCTCAAAAGTAAGTTTGGTTAGGGCATCGACTTCCACATGTATATCAGCTTCGGCCTGACTAATTGTCTGCCCTAAGGCAATGCCCAATACTGAGTTGCCGGCATCGGTGACGATACTATTGATTCGGGCATTAGGGTGAAAATCAATGCTGCTGCCATAGAGGCTCAAACCTTTGTGACAGTCTAGGCTCTCTTGGTGATGTTCGTGGGTGACAATTAGCGGCCCTTCGGCGCGAGGTTGGGCAATTTGTACGCGATCGGCGCCGAGTGCTTTTGAAAGCTCGCTGGTGACCGTATCGAGAATGGTATCGACATCGAGGGAGGTGCGCACCGATCTGACAATATGATTGATCAGTTGCTCTTTCTCTGCCAATGTTTTGGCATGGCTGTACAGGCGACCGTGGGCAATGGCTAGTGAAACCTGGTTGGCTACAGCTTCTACTAGTTCTAGCTCAGATGGTGACCAAGCTCTCACTTCGTCGCACTGGTGCACTAGAATCAAACCGAGGATATCTTTAGCGCCATTGGCTCCTTGAATTGGGCAGGCAATCAGGGTTTTGATTGAGCGCCAATCAGCTGCATCAGTGCCATTTTCTCTGATGACTGGTACTTGCGGGAGATTCTGGTTTTCTAAGACATCAAGCCAGATAATTGAACCTTGGTCGATGATACGACGCAATACATCGTTTTCCGAAATCAATACTTTGCGATTGGTTAGTGAGTTGCCATCAAACTCTTCGTTCCACCAAACATAGTCAAAAGATAGTTCATCATCATCAATTTCAGCGGTTTGATGGGTGTCTATTAGGGCCAGGCAACAGCGGCTGGCGTTGAGGTTTTGCCCGAGTTCTTTGACCGTAGTATTGAGAATTTCATCTAAGTCGAGGGACTGTCTGACTGAATCTGAGATTCGTTTGACCATGTTTTTCTGGTCGCGGTCTAGTTCTAGTGTATTGGCCATCTCGTTGAAGGCCCGTGCCAATAGGCCGAGTTCGTCGCTAGATTTTACTTCTACTCTTTTGGAGAAGTCACCTTTACCTAGTGACAGTGCTTCTCTCACTAAGCCATTGATGGTTTTTGTGAAATGCGAGGTGGCGGAATAAGCCAAGACAAATGAGATGCCTACAGCACAGGCTACTAGAGAAACCATTAAAATCAGCCAATCGTGTGCCGTTCCATATATAGTGCTTGTGGGCAAGCCTACTGTTAATTGCCAATTTGTATTGGGCACGTGGTCAAAGGCATAGGCACGTGGCGTTGGATCAGCAATTCCAATTGCTTCTAGTGTGCCTCTCTGTTTGTGAGAAGCTGCTTGGACAGTCTTGGCATGGGAGAAATCTTTGCCCTGCCAGAAGTCGTTTTCTATGGTGCGAGCAATTACTCGCTTCTCACTGTCGACCACTGCAATTACTGCACTTGATTGATCGGCCAAACCGGTTAGACCACTAAATAGATTGAGAACCGCTTTGGGATCAATCACAGCTACCAGCTGGGCCTTGATTTGACCATTTTGTATTACTGGCGCTGAGGCTAGAAGGTAAGAGTGGCCATGATTGTCAAAAACAGTAGCCGGCCCCATGGCTGCTTTGCCCGCGGCTCTGGTAGCGGCCAAAAGTGTGCGCAGGGCCTTTGTTTCAGCTAGGCTCTTCACCGCTCCATGGTTATCCCGCTCGGCTTGAGCCAATATCTGCTCACCACTGGGGGAGGTCAAAAACAATTTGCTCCAAGATGGTTGGGCCACAAGAGCAGTTGAAAGAGTGTTGTTTGTTTCTCGGTTGGATGCCAACGAACCCTTGGCGCTCAAAGATGCCAGAGCAGAAAGTGAATGAAGTTGAGATTCTATCCAGCTTGATACTGTGCGCACACCAGTAGCTGCTTGAAGAGCCGTGGCGCGCTCAGCTTCAAGCTTGAGAGTGCGATATTCTTTGAAGAGTGAAAAACTTCCGATGGCAAGCAGAGGCGCAGCTACACCGAGGCAGAGTATTACCATTCGGGTGCGGATATTCAGTCTAACTTTGCCGCTACTTAGCACGCTTTTGTCAGGTCCTCTACAAAGTATTTTGGGATTCCTGCTCACTGCATTATAGGCTTTATATAAAAAGAGGAAAGAGATTTTTCGTATTACCCGCAAAGATATTTTCACTCAGCTTTTCAAAATCAGGTCGCTATCTGCTTTTTGTGAACGGCGTTGCCTTGTTAGCTCTTTGATTTCGCCATAAGTCTTCTCGATGTCTAGGGGCACATTGTCTTTGAGATCGAAATCGAGGCCCAAGTGCATGGCTACCATGATCTCTTGGGCTGCTTGTTCTTTCTTGCCCTGTGCCAGATAGGCGTCAACTCTTACCATCCTTGCTGTCAGGCAGGCGTCTTCAAATTCGAGAGCACGATCGCATAGGTTGAGACTTTTAACTGTTTCGCCAGCTGCAAATGCAGCACAAGCGGCAGCTGCCAGTAAGCTTGCTCGCAGCTCGCCGTCAACGCCCTCATACTCAGAAGTCTGAATAAAGCCTGCTTTGCTGGTGGCATACTGTCTCTGGCGAAAAGCTAGCAATGCCTTGAGGAAAGAAGTTTGTATGCTGTCAGGAAAATTTTGTTGCAAGTGCTTGAGCATTTTTCTTGATTGTCTTCCTAGGCCTGCTTTCGTATAAAGCAAACCAAGATGCAGCGTAGCATTGGCGTCATTCTTTTGTTCTTGCCAGAGAGACATGAGCTCTTTCAGCTCTTTAGAGCTATGGGGGCGGCTTAGATCTGAAAACCACATGCGCAAGTGTGAATTGCTGAGGCAGGCTATGAAAGTTAGTGCCAAACAAGCATGTGCCAGCAGATAGGGTGGCAAGTTATCATCGTGCAAATTGGTAGTAGTGATACTAGCAATAGTGCCTGACAGTGCTAGGGCCGGATGCAAAATGAAATTTAAGCCAAGGGTGAAAGCAATGGTGTAGCCCAAGAAAGTCGCAAGAAAAGGATGAGGGCGCATCACCAATGCTGGTATCAATACCACGGCGAACAAAATTTGTAGTATTTCACCAGCATAACCAGAGTAAGACTGTAGTATTGGGATATCTGCAGCGCGCCAGTCAATTAATATCAAGAAAGGAAGAACGAGGAAGAGCACCAAGCGCCAGGCAAATGCTCTGTCATCATCGTTCAGTGTCTCTTTCGTCAGTCTGTGGCGTTCTGTATATAGCCTGATAGAAGTATCGGCTGCTAGCATGACTGCCAGCGCCACTAGGCACCAGGAAGCGAAGGGATGGCAGAGGAGCTGTTGGGCGACTGCGCTGAGATTCAAAATGGATGCCTTTTTTGGTAATCTGCAGAATGGGCATGATTATAAGAGGTAATCTACTGACAAGCCTGAGAGAAATTTATTGCTTGCCCCTGCTTAAGTTACGAATGGCATTAATCTCTTGCTGCACCATTGAGCCCAGCATTGGGTCAAGCCAGGTCAGTGCCTCTTTACCGGCTCGTTGATTGTTTTGGCAAAGCAGTAGTTCTGCCTCGGCATCTTTTAAAAGTTCAGCTTTGATAAGTGTTACACCAAGGTAATAGTGGGGGTCGGCCAGGCTACTGTCGGTCAATGAAGCTTGCTTATACGATTTTAAGACTTCGTGCCAGTCGGGTTTGGCCGCTCTAGCATTCTCTATTTGCTGTACTTGACAATGCCCGCAAGCCATCCAAGCTCGGGCTACTAAGACTTTGTCTGAGCACGAGCTATCTGTGATTTCTTTGAAACACAAAATTGCGCTTTCGAAGCGGCCTTTGCTTTGGTGAATGTAGCCTCGCAGTAGCCAGACATCCATTAACTGACTATCCAGTTCTTGTACTTTATCGAGGCTCTTTTCGCACAAGCGGTCGAGACCGACAAAGTAATACTGCCAGGCTACTGAGAGATAGTTGATAGCGTCGTTTTCTTGCTGCGCCCGTGCTAGTACTTTTGAAAATTCTTTGTACCAAGCTGGTCTCGTCTTTTTGACGAACCAAAGACGGCCAGTGGTGCTGAAGAATGTGAAGAGAAAGAGAGCAATTAGTAGCAGATGCACGATACCGGTAATGGTGGCAATTTGAAGATTTGGTTGGCCATAGATCATGGCAAAATCGTCATTCCAGGCAGTTAATGAGAGCAGTGGATAGCCAATTAGGCAGGCTAGACCGTTGAAAATATAGAAATAGACACTGAGCGCTACCAGCGCTGGTGAAGTTTCAATTAAGGCTAGACCTAAGGCAAAGAAGCAAGTGGCCAACTGAAAGAGATTGCCAGCCAAGGCAATGACATAGTGCTGAAAAGGCGTGAGTTTGCCATCTATGACGACTTCGCCCCAGAAAATGCTCCAGTGAAAGGCTGTCACTGTTGCGCCAAAATAGCGCGCTGCTAGAGCATGACCAATTTCATGAAAGAGCACCACCATTGGTAGCAGTACGAAGAAGGCAAACTGCTTTAATAAGTTACGATCTTTGATCGTCAGATCTTCATCAAAGAGAGTACCGAAATTTTCTACGACGCACTTAACCGTATAGATTGAAACTGGCAGAGTAACAATGCCTAAAATGTAGTGAGAAATCAGCTGCCAGTCCATACTCTAAATTATTTTCCGAAAAGTTTGAGCAGAATAATCGACACAAAGTAGAGACCAGTTAGGGCGGCAGTGACAATCAGCATCGAAAAAGCGGTTGGGTCTGGCGTTAGTACACATGCCACCATGCCGCTGCCGAAAACAGCATAACGCCAAACTTTTAGCAGCTGCTGAGATGTGACAAGCCCAGCCATTGCCAGAGTGAAAATGACAATTGGTATCTGAAAGCAAAGGCCCATGTAGAGCAAAATTGAGCAAACCAGCGAGATGTAATAATCAAGCCTTTGGTTGATTGGTGATATGCCTTGGCTAAAATTACCAAAGAAGTTAAGCATTGGTGGCAGTAAGCAATAGTAAGCAAAAACCGCACCGCAGCAGAATAATAAAGGGCTGCCGAAAACAACAGGAGAGACAATACGCTTTTCTTGTTTGGTTAGACCGGGGGCAACAAAGCGACCAACTTCAAAGAGTATAAAAGGTGAGGCGATAATCAAAGCCAAATAAGAGGCAATTTTGAAAAATACGAGCAGTGGCTCTTCTATTGAGAGGGCCTGGAATTCCATATTACCCGCGGGCTTTTGCAGAATGCGCAGTACATCTTTTGTCAAAAAAAGAGCGGTTATAAATGCTGCCGCTAGATAGCCAACGCTGCGCATAATGCGCCATCTAAGCTCGTCGAGGTGCTCTACCACCGTCATTGTGTGAGGGTCTACCGGTTCTACTTCGTGGGATTCTTGAGTCTCTTGAGCCTGAACTATTTTGGCAGCGTCTACCGTGGCTAGAGCTAATTCAGTTGACTGACTGGGCTGCAAGTCTGCATCTAAATCGGCATCTAAATCTGTTTCTGATGTAATGGCGCGAAACTTACTGCCTGAAAGATCAGGCTCGAAATTGGTATCAGGATTCTGTTCGTTGTCGGCCATTTAATTAACTGCTGGTAACTGTTCTTTTGGTCTTCTGGATGTGAAAGAGCACCACACTGGCTGCCACAGCGACATTGAGCGATTCTACTTGGGGCGAGATCTCAATGTGCGCTTCTTTTGTTGTTATAGCATCGGCTTCAGCAGTTAGTCCATTACCCTCGTTGCCGAGCACTATGGCCACCTTCTTGCCGTATTCGATGGTTAGAAATGACTGTTTCGCTTCTGGGTTGAGGGCAATTATTTCAAAACCGGCTTGTTTCAAGCTAGAGAGAATATCTCCGATATTTTCACCGCTAGATATTGGCAAATCAAATAGGGCACCCATGGCCGAGCGTACTACTTTGGGGTTGTAGAGATCGACAGAGCCTTTGCTCAAGATTAGAGCGTTGGCGCCAAAGGCCAAAGAGCTTCTGATAATAGTGCCTAGATTGCCGGGATCTTGCAGATTCTCGCAGAGCACCACTGTTAGTGGTTGGTTTTGGTCTATCGCTGTAATTAGTTCATTAGTCGTGCGGCTAGTCTTGGTCTTAGCAATGGCCACGACATTGCAAGGCGAAGTAGTTGTGCTCAATGTCTTAAACAAAGAAGAATCAACTACATTCAATTCGAGCAAGTTATCGTCAAATGTTTCGGGGAAGCCTTTTTCAAAGTAGGCGGCGTCCATCACGACAGCTTCAATTTCTATGTCTTTGTTGAAAGCCTCAAGTAAGACTTTTTCGCCCTCAATAAGGAAAAGCCCGGCTTTATGCCGGGCTTGGCGCTCATGAAGTGAGCGAATCCTTTTTAAGAGCGGGTTAGAGCTTGAGGTGAGAGTGACAATTCTCATGATCACTCCAATGTGTTATTTGCTCGCGGCAACCGCTTTTTTTGCTGATTCAGCTAGCTTAGTGAAAGCTTCTTTGTTAGTCACAGCCAATTCAGCCAGCATTTTGCGATTAACTTGAATTTCAGCTCTCTTCAGACCGTTCATCATAACGCTGTAGCTCAAGCCATGTATTCTGGCTGCTGCATTGATTCTGGCGATCCAGAGGCTTCTGAAGTCTCTTTTTCTTTTCTTACGGTCACGGTAAGCATTTTTCCAGGCTTGCATAACTGCTTGGTTGGCAGCGATGAATATCTTGGATTTGGAACCGCGGAAACCCTTAGCGTATTTAAGGATCTTCTTGTGACGTTTTTGGAGGACGTTGCCTCTTTTTACTCTTGGCATTTTGCTCCTTCTTCTCTCGAAGTGAAAGTTTTACTGCTGTTCTCTTTTGGAGATCAACATCAGCCGGTCGTCGGAGAGGAGTAATCCCTTGGACCTGACTGTTGGGCTATTTAGGTTAACGCAAATATTTTCTGTAAGGGAACATGGACAGTACGTGTTCCTCGATATCGGGATGCACGGCTGCAGTTCCTCGCAGATTGCGTTTTACTTTGGCGCTTTTCCACTCATTCAAGTGGCGTGAACCAGCTTGAGTGCGCATTACTTTACCGGTTCCAGTGATCTTGAAACGGCGAGCGGCAGCCTTGTTGGTTTTCATCTTAGGCATTTCGGTTCTACTCTTAGTGAAAAAATACTATCTAGAACGCTTACTTGCTGGCATCAGCTAGCTGAAAACCAGTTAAGCAGGCGTTTTGCCCCTTGAAGGAAGGGGCGAAAGAATCATGATAACACTCTTGCCCTCTAGTTTGGCCTCTCTGTCAATCAAACATAAATCTTTCAGGGCTTCTGCGTAACGATTCATCAAATCGATAGCCATGTTAGCGTGCTGCATCTCGCGGCCACGCAGGAGAATCAGCACTTTTATCTTGTCGCCTTCAATTAAGAACTTTTGCGCACTGCGTAACTTCACATCAAAATCGTGGTTTTCGATTTTGTAGCGCATCTTGATTTCTTTGACATCTTGGATGTGATGCTTCTTCTTCGTTTCGCGTGCGCGTTTTTCTAATTCAAACTTGTGACGACCATAGTCAAGAATACGTGCCACAGGCGGATTGGCATCTGGCTGAACTAGTAAAAGATCTAGACCTTTTTCCTTGGCCGCAGCTAGAGCCTCACGAGTAGGCACAATTCCCAGCTGACTACCATCCTCATCAATGAGCCTGACTTCACGATCGCGAATGCGCTCGTTTAGAGGGGGAAGGTCTCGTCTTGCGTCCGGACGACGGGGATCGATTGTGCTCAAGCGTACCTCGTGTATCTATCAAGGATTAAATAATAGACAAGTAATAATAAAGTCTGCCGAAGGGGGGACTTGAACCCCCAAGAGATTGCTCTCACTACGACCTGAACGTAGCGTGTTTGCCATTTCACCACTTCGGCGTAGGCAAATAATCTTACAACAATAAGACTATTTGCTCCACATCAACTATGAACTGTTAATCGGTTCAATAGAGTCTCGATTTATCCCTCAGCCATGTAAGGCATAAGAGCGATGTCACGAGCCCGTTTGATGGCGACTGTCAAAGAACGCTGGTGTTTGGCGCAGTTGCCGCTGATTCTGCGTGGCAAAATTTTGCCGCGCTCAGTGACGAACTTCTTCAAACGGTTTGGATCTTTGTAGTCAATAAATTCTACTTTGTCAGCACAGAAGCCGCAGGTCTTGCGACGACGTGGTGGTGATGAATCGTTGGACATTCTACCCATTTAACTAACTCCTTAAAAATGCAATTTAGAACGGAATCTCATCTTCTGAAGAGAAGATGGCGTCGAGATCTTCCGGTTCTTTACCTTCAACTATGCTCTTAGCCTTACCAGCTGGACGGCTGGCCACGGTAGCCATACGACTTTCGTCGTCTCCACCTTTAGAATTGTCTGCTCCCACTGAGAGAGAGAGATTTTCTACTGCCACTGCATCAATTTCCACATCGCGGCGCTTAGCGCCTTCGGCTGTGGTGTAATTGTTGATTTGCAGACGTCCATCAACCGCCACATAATCGCCTTTCTTGATCTCCTGAGCGGAGCGCTCAGCCAGGTCTCTCCAGGTAATTACTTTGACGAAATTGGTGTCTACTCCACCATCTTGACGATTAGGTGAATCAACCCCAATGGTGAATTCAGTAACCGCAACGTTATTGTTGGGAGTGAAGCGCTTTTCTGGTGCTTTCACTACCCGCCCTGAAATGACTACTTTGCTCAAACTCATGGCATACCTGCTTACTTACTGTTGTGTGTAAATGTAGATTACTGGGCTGCTTTCGCTTCTTCTTCTAACACAACGATTAGTGAGCGGATAATGTCTTCGGAGAGCACCATCATTCGCTTCAACGGTGAAATAGACTCAGTCTTAGCTGTGAAAGTAATGAGGACATAATATCCATCACGCATTTTTTCTACTTCGTAGGCCAGTCTTTTGCGGCCTTTTTTGTCTACTGCATCAACCGTTCCACCCTGCGCTTTGATGAACTCTTCAACAGCGTTGATGGTGCGGTCTACAGCGTCTTCATCAAGATTTGGTCTAACGATGAAAACAGATTCGTACTGTTTTTGTTTTTTAGATTCAGCCAATGCTTTATCCCCTATGGTCTAAACGTCCTGCTCGGCAGGCAAAGGATTACTCGAACTTATTCGAATGTACTCGAAATTACTGGGTAATTGCGTACAGTATTACCTTGCTACGAACCCGTGATCGTAACACGGCCTTACCTCTCAATAATTGGTACTGGGGCTTGTATTACGCAATAATTTGCTAATTAGCTTAAAATCCACATAGAATAACCTTTAGTTTAGATGGTTATGATTTTTTGCTCATTTCTTTGGAGGCAGCATGCAGATTACTGTGAAAGCGAGACTATATAAGGCTTTCGCAGCTTCTGATTTAGGTCGCTCCCTGACCAGCTCGCTAACCTGCATACTCAGCGCTGGTCTTTGCAGCGCCTTGCTTAACGGCACTTCTCTATTGACAGGCATTGCTCTGCCGGAGGCCGTTGCTCGTGAGCAGTGGCAGATGCAGCACCCTGAAGGTCCGCCGCCCACCGGGCCTGTTGGCAAGGGCTGGGTACCAGCTGCTCCGTCTGCACCAGGCTCTGTGCCTGGTCTTGTTGGCAGTGGCCAGTCAAGCACAGGTATGGCGCCTGGCTTACTTGCTCCTGGATTAACCGGTACGGGAATGGGGAATCCGGGTTCCGATGCTGGTGTTCCGGCCTACGGAGGCAAGCGCCATATACCTGATGAAATTATTCAGCAAATGCTTGTTTCTCGCATCGGCGCGGGATCGATGTTGACTGGCGTACTTGGTGATGACATCTCGTCAAAGAACAGTCATGCGGGAGATTTGTTTTCGGTAGTTCTGAGAGATGGCCATAGTCAAAATGGCCATGAACTTATACCCCGTGGCGCGCGCATTATTGGCAAGGTGGTCATGGCTGCGCCAGCCGCAGGTCAGCGTACAGCGATGCCAGGCAATGTCGAAATTGGTCTGACCACTTTAGTTTTTCCGGATGGGCGTTCAACTGCATTTACTGGCTTTATTGAGCGCAATCCGGCTCATACATCCAAGAAGCCGCCAGTTACCCGTGGTCCTGGTATCTCTCTGTCTGATTACAAAAGTTCAGTTGGATCAATGTTCGGCTCGTTCACTTCAGGGATTGGTGCTGTGCGTGCCAGAACCAATAGAGGCAAAGACATACTCTTGCATGAAGGTGAAGTGGTGCCTGTTCGTGTTACTCGCACCATCGATTTGACTAAGATGAGCCCACCAACAGCGCCGCCTAGTCAACCTCTGTCTAATCCATTTGATGCTTCTGCTCAAAGTCAAAATTCGAACGGAAATAATTTGCCGCCTAATCTCTCTGGAGCAGGCGCCGGCATGCCTCCGCAAAATATGTATCCGACGCCAAATAATAGTCAGATACCGATACTGCCAAAAGAATTGCCAGACCCCTTTTAGAAATCTGGCAATAGCTTTTTAGTTCTTGATTCAGGTGGCGATTAGTCTTCTTGTGGTGGCTTTTGAGTTGGGCTACCAGACTTGTATTCAGCTAGATGCCTCCACCCTTGGTGCAAGATCAACTGATAAGCATAGACTTGCTCTAACCACCGACGTTCGCCTTCTGGAAGATCTGGCCGCTCAAGTCTGCGTTTTAGTGAACCAGTGATCAAGCGAGTTTCTTCGATGGCCTTTCTATAAGAACGTACAGGCTTTTGCATTTGAGCCCAAGACGATGGTTCAGCGCTGCGTTGAGCGGCTGGCATTGCTGCAGCAACTGCGACGCGTTCTTGTCTTTCTCTTGGTTCTCTAGGTTCTCGATCGCGACGTGGTTCGCGCTCGGCTCTGGCAGCAGGATCGCGTTCTGCCCGATCTGGTCTTTCCAGGCGGTCTGGACGTTCAAGTCTATCTGGGCGATCTAATCTATCTGGGCGATCTAATCTATCTGGGCGATCAAGTCTATCTGGACGATCTAATCTATCTGCTCTCTCTAGTCTATCGCCATCTTTGGCTTCAACACCAGCTGCAGTGCCTAGGGGAGATTGTTTGCTTAGAACTTGGGTGGCTAGAGGATTCTCTATTACTTTCTTGTGCTTTTCGCCGCCGCCCCGTCTTCTTTCTTTGCGTTTAGCGCGGTAACAATCGAGACAATCTCTCAGGCGAGGGTTGTTGTGTTCGAATGTTTTGGCACAAGTCTGGCAGGTGAGAGCATGCATGAACTTCTCGCCATCGCCTTCGCCAGCTGAAGACTGTTCTTCTCCAGCATCGCCGTCGGCAGAAGACTCATCTTCATCTTTCTCTTTTTCTTCAACAGCTTCTTTGGGGTGAGCCTTGAGCACTTTTGTGGCACGTACTTTTCGTACTGGTTCAGGCTTAACCTCTACTTCTTCTTCTTCGGCTTCAGCTTCGTCGTCTTCAACTTCGACAACTGCTTTTTTTGCCTTGGAAGCAACTACTTTAGTTGCTTTGCCGCGAGCTTTTGCCTTACTAGGCTTCTCCTCGGTCTTGTTTGAGCGCATCTCTTCTAACTGTTCCATCACCTTAGGATTGGTGAGGCCGTCTTCTTTGAGCTTGCGAATTTCTTGCAACTCTTCTAGCGCCTGGGCGGGAAGAACCTTAATACCGTTTTCATCAGTGGCTGTTTCGATTTCGAACTCTTGAATGTAGCGTCTAATTGTGACACTAGTGACATTGAGATCTTTTGCAGCCTGGGCAATTTTGGTGCCCTCTACCTTGCTTCGACTCATCAAAATACCTTGTTTAAATAAAAGGAAAATGTTTTTGGCATACTAGTATGAGTTACTTGCACAGTCATTTTTAGATTGCTTAGCTCTACTTGAGCTTTGGGTTAGTATTGCTAAGACCAGCAATACTCAATTCCTACTGTGCTTCATGATCGCTGTGCTTCATGATCGACTAGATACTTTCAGCCGGGGTTTGGGATGCTCTAACTATTTAATTCTGATAGATATCAAAAACCTGCTTATAAGGTATCGCATCCCAAGCAATGACATCCCCGCTGGCCAATTAATTGTTACTAATTGTTTTGTTGCCCTTCGCAATTATCGGCTCAGACGGTCCAGATTTATCTTGTTATAGCGATATAGATAAGTTGGTGTGTCTCCCATCTGCCTCAGCAATAGCGCATCGGGGCGCTTGTGCACTACGCTTGTTGCGAAGGGCGAAAGAGTTGGTTGACTCAGCATCAAACCGGCAAGCAAGGGCCAGGCAATGCGGTGGCCCATATTAACTGTGACTAGCCCGCTGTCATCAATTAATTGAGCCTTAGGGCCATACTCGCGGCTGAGGGCGGGGTTTCTGGCTAACCAAGCAGCAATGTCTGCTGATTCAGTCAGTTGGCCCGGCCCACTAGAAGTGTTATTTCCTGAGTTTTTCTTTTGCAAGAAAGTATTTAAGGCAAATTTTGCCAAACTGCTTTTTGTATCTTTGTTGTCAGCATTGTTTGAATTAGCTGTGAATAGGCTGTTTACTGTGCTCAACAGGTCAGCCGATTTTGAAGCAGTGAGATTACCAGTGGTGGCAATCGAGCGAATGGCAATGCCACCATCGGCTGGTCTGCCTAATCTCGTCTGGGCATGCAAGGCCTGCGATGTTAGTAGAGGGCCATCATTGTCATTGGTCAAGACAAATACATTGCGCTCAGTGCACTTTTGCAGATCACCTTTGCGCTGTTCGGCAGTGTGATAGTCGATATCAGCGCAAGAGAGAATGACGTTGCGAAAGGGAGTCGAGCCATAGGAGCCCGGGGGCACCTGACTCTGAGCCATGGCATACCAAAAAGCTAGTCTAGAGCCCATTGAGTGAGCAACTAAATCTATAGATGTGTCGTAGCTTTTCTCTCGGGCCAGACGATTGATAAGGTCGCGAAATGGTGCTTCTGACCATTCTAGGCTGGCTTCGTCACCGGTGTAGTCGGCCTTGTTACCAGTGGATGGCCAAGAAAAAAGAATCGGCAGAATCTCTTGCCCTGGTGCTCGCCGCTCATATTCATCGGCTAATTCGGCCAACTCTCTGGCTGATTCTTCAAAGGTCATGTCATAGCCGTGAATATAAATACAGATCAAGCCATGAAAGTTCTTCACCCGACTGAAGAAGTCATTGTCAGACAATCTATTTAGTTGGCCAACTTTTGCCCCTGTCCAATAAGTATCACGCTTAGCCATTTCATCGCGCAGTTGCGACCAGTTAGGGCTATTGGCTATGGTCGGAATATTGCTATTGGGTTTGAGAAAAGAAGCCACACCGTATTCAGTAGAGCCTTGACCTAGACCAATGTCAAGGTGGCGAGCTGCACCATAGAGAGGTCTGCCGCTGGGGCTTTCGTTTTGTCTGGTGGTGGCATAGAACACGCCAATTTCTCTGTTATTGCTAAATTTTTGTGCTTGAGCTGCACCGTTGCTATTTGGCAGTACAGGTGCGACTAGAGTAAGCGCGAGCAGCAGCCCAAGGGGCATACTGAGCGAGAGCAGCAGTGCTATTTGCGAGCTAAATTTAGAGTGAATGGGCATGACATTACGTTAGAAGGGAGACTTCATTATAGTCCGGGCATTCTAGACGGGCCATTTTAGTCTGGCATTATATTCTGCACTTTATATTCTGCACTTTATAAGCCAGCGCCGAAGTTTAGCTGGGCTTGGGTGTATGCTGATTTCAAGTGGGCGCGCGATACATGGGTGTAGAGCTGTGTAGTTACTAGATTGGCGTGGCCCAGTAGCTCTTGCACTGCTCTTAAATCAGCACCGTTTTCAAGTAGATGGGTGGCAAAGCTGTGCCTTAGGGTGTGGGGCGAAATCGATTTTTTAATTCCCGCTTTTTGACTGAGCCTTTTGACTATTTGCCAGACCACTAGGCGCGACAACCTCTGGCCCTGCTCATCTTTAAATAGAGGCTCTTCTTTTATGGTGCGGCGTGAGCGCGAATCGGTTTTTTTTGTGTTTGCTGAGGCAAGTACAATTTCTTTTCTTGGCCGACCGCGTTTTCTTGGCTTGCCTAGGCTCGCTTCCCTTTCTTCTATGGCTTGTTTGAGCTTGGCGTCTTTCAACTCTTCTATTTCACTTCGATAAATAGCTAGAGCAGAAATTGCTTCTTTGCCCACTGGCACAATGCGCTCTTTAGAGCCTTTACCAAAGCATTTGATATAACCCTGGGCGATACTTAAGTCTGAGAGGTTAAGGCCGACAAGTTCAGATACACGCAAGCCACAGCCGTACATCAGCTCTAGAATGGCCTTCTCACGGGCGGTGCTGCTTACTGCAAAAAGTAGAGACACTTCTGCTGTGGTAAGAACTTGGGGCAGTTTTTTGATACGATGTGGATTTTCGAAATGCTCAAGGGGATCTCTTTCTACCAAGTGCATGTCTTTAAGCCAACCGAACCAACCTCGCAGACTGGCTAGCATGCGTGTCACACTAGCTGGTTGTTGGCCCTTGGCCTTGAGCGATGAGAGGTAACGCAATACTTCGCCTCTGGTGGGCATTGTGCCTGCTGCTGAGCTGATGCGGCCAGTTTGCTGCTCTAGCTTGAACCAGTTAGTGAAGAAGGTGAGATCGCGCTGATAGGAAATAACAGTATTGAGCGAAAGGCTGCGCTCTGCTTTTATGTGCTCTAAATATGGTGGCAAGAAAGAAATTAGATTAGGAGCTGCTGGTTTTGATACAGCTGAGTTAGTGCTAGCCTGTGTGTTAACACTAGCTGCTGCGACTTTGCCAGCCTGACTCTGACTGGCTCTGCTATTGGCAAGCCCAGGCATAGGGATAGATATAGGGCTGATGGGAGTCAGCCCGGAATAATTATTCAATTGCCCTGTCATTGCATATATCATACACATATATACAGTTAAGGCAAGCAAAATTAGGCCTCGCCGGTGGTGGCGTCGATTTGCTTTCTGAAACTTCTGTTTATCGGTCGTATTTAAGCGCAGTCAAAGACCTACCAACGGCCTACGAAAGACAGGCTAAAGCAGCAGGCTGTCCTTAAATTGCTAAATGCCAGGAACCGGGTGAGCACTGGCTGCGGTCTTGTTAGGCAACCATTTAAATGTCTTTTCAATCGACTTAGTTATTGCCTTGGCATCAGCCATATTGGCATTTGAGGTGAAGCTGAAAGTTCTTGGTTTATCAGCAGCAATATCACCAATCAAAGGCAGCGACGGCAGGTTCTCTAGCTTGCCAAAGGTGACTTTGTTGAGAAACTTAGATATAGTGACACGCCGTGACAGGTCACCGAGCATGCCACCAAGCCGAGACTTAGTTACCCGAGGAATGGTGCCGGCAATCTCAAGGTTGATTGTGTTCATGGGCAAGTTGGCTGTGCCGGCACCCCACATACGCAAGTCGTCGCCACTAAAGCGAATCTCTTTGATATTGAGCATGCCTTGGTAGATTGAATAGCGACCATTGAGTTCGTTGAACTCACCGGTTCTAACTGGCACCACACTCTGCATAAGGTTGTTGAAGTTGAATCCGAGAATGCCCTGTTGCAATAAATTAGCTTGGGTGAGTTTGGTTTGCAGTTGGCCAAAGCGAGCGACGATGCCATCCTTGATGGTGAAAGCTCCGGTGCCCTCTAAGTTTTTCAAAAACTCTTTGTAGTTGCCGCCAGAGCCGGTAATGTGAATGTCACCGTCCATGGCACCAGTGAGTTCGCCAGGGGTATCAAGCAAACGGTCCGAAACTTCCTCCATGTGCACTTGGGTCATATTGCTGTTAAAGACCACTTGCCGCCGCTCTAGGTCGACGTAGCCGTCCATTTTTAGCAAACCACCAGCAACCCGAGCTGTGCCTTCTTTTAACGCTATTCGCGGAGCCAGGGTTTTGCCGTCTTTTTCTTGGCTTTCCATTTGAATGACACCGCCAATGTCATTGACCGAAAGCTTGCGCAATCTCAAATAATTGATGTCGACCCGGGCTACAGATAGCGAGTAAGGGTCATTTTTGATAGTGCTCAAATTATCAGTCGAGATCACACCACTGAGATTGAAGAGATTGTAATCGGGGTTGCTTAGGCGGTCTAGAGAGATTTTACCGGTCAGTTTGGGATGCCGCACCGGGCCTTCAAGGTTGATAAAGCCATCGAGGGTGCCGGTCAGATTCTTAGTATCAAATGTAGGGTCAATCAAGCCAACCAGAATTTTGGCTGGAACAGGGTTGGGCGAAATCATCGTTAGTGAAACCGGTTGGTCTGGTGTGTTCCAGTTCCAGTTGCCTTGAGCTTTAATCGAAGCATCGCCTAGCAATAGATTAGTACTGTGAAGCTTCAGATCTTGATCGGAAACTGTGACTGATCCGTCAATATTTAGCTCTTCTCCAGCGGGTTGATTGATAGTCAAAATTGGCACACTGAGCTTCAAGTGGTCGTCAGCATCAGCGTGGGCTGAAAAGATAACTTCGTTTTTCTTGCTGTTGCCTTCTATTTGAGCCCTTAGCTGGAAGGGGCCATCCGACTTGATTTTTACTTGACCGTTCATTAGCTTGGCGGTCAGGGCTGGCACCAAATCAAGAAACTCTTGCGGGGCAATAGTCGAGCGTAGCTCGGTCTTCCAGCTGGGCTTATCTGACTTGTAGTTTTTTACATATCCGTCTAGGTCAAAGTGTGTAGACCTAGCATAACCACTCATATCTTGAATTAGTAGTTCATCGCCTGATGCGGCTAGAATACCAGCGATGCGCTCTAAGGGCACTTCTAAAGCGCTTACTGTGGCGCCTACGCTGTAGCATCCAAGCACTCCTTCTAGGTTGAAGTCTTTCTTGTTCTTCGGCACTACCACAACATCACCGTAAATCTTGCCATGGAGATTTTTGATTTTGTAAGTATCGAGCAGGTTCTTATAGGCTGCTCTCAGTGGCGCAGGCAGAACTGGTGAACTCAAGTAATAGTCGATGTCACCAATCTCGATACCATCGCTTTTTACATGCACCCTACGAAGTTCCGCAGCATGCGACAAGTCGTCGATTCGTATTGATGTGGTCAGCCTCATGCCCCGGCTGATGATGCCGACATCAGTCAACGTGACGTTGTCGTGCTCATACAAGATATTTCCTGATACTGCCCGAATTGGTCTGGTCAAACCAGGCGGTCTATAGGCAATATCATCGGGCGAGGCACTCATATATACCTGAGGCTTCTCCGGGTTGCCTGTCAGTTTGATAAGCAAGTCTTTTACTTTGCCAGTCAAATGCTGATCGGTAACAGCCGGGAACTTCAACTCAAACAAATTCATGATTGTGCTGAGGTTCTCGAAGTTTACGTTGGTGCCTCGTAGAGTTAGATTGGTATCAGGTCTGGCTGTGAAAAGTTTGGTGGCACCACCGACTAGGGTGAACTTGCCTGTTGCTCCAACTTTTCCTTGTACGTTATTAAACTGCAGGGTCTCGCCATTGACCTGACAATCACCAGAAATAGTATTGGCATTGAGGGTATGGTCAGCTGTGGCGAAGCCACCATTATCTAGGTGGGCCTTAATGTCGGCTGTCATTCTCTGGGTGCGGCTATTGCCTTTGAGGTTACCTGATGCCCGCACCAAACCGTCGACCGATAGTGTGTTCAAGTCTGCTCGACGAATACGAGTTGCTATTGCCGCTCGTGCTTTAGGATCTTTCAGGGCGGCTGCCCAAGCTTTTTTTAGTGAGAGTTTGTCGACATCAATATTGAGGTCAAAGGCATCTTTGAGCAAATCGAGTTCGCCAGATATCTTTATGGCTGAGTCTGGCACAGTGATTTGTCCGTCTTTGATCAGCAGTCGACGGCCTGGCAAGGTTTCAAAATTGCCAGTAATGACAGAATGGGCACCAATACCAGTGAGTGCTAGATAGGGGCCAAGCTCGGGGGCCACTTCTTGTACTACTTCTTGAACCGAGAGGCCCTCTGCTTTCAACTTAGAAAGTATCTTGGACTGGGTTTCAACACCGGTCATTTTTATATCGAAGAATGCTTTACCAGTGAGAGTGGCTGTCTTAATTACATGTACCAACTGATCTGCTTCTTTTGAGCCTAGGTCGAGCTTTGAGACGTCAATTGACTTGCTGATATTACCTAGGTCGCTGAGATTGCTCTTGGCTGTGAAATCATATTTTGCTTTTTTGTCTTGCCAGTTGCGCAGCTCACCGTTAGTTTTGACATTGAGTAGGCCGAAGGAGAGATCTAAATCTTTCCAGCCAATCAGTGCATCAGTCATCTGCAAACTGCCGCCGGAACTTGCATGTTTGGTTTTGACTTGACCCATATTGTTTGAAGATATGATCACGTCTTCTACTTGTGTATTCAAATCGGCACTAAAGCCGGTAGTGACGCTACCTTGAACAACAGCCTTGAGGGCCAATATTCCTTTAACGATGACATTTTGCGACTTAGTGTCTAGTGCGTCTCGCAGGCGTTGGTCATCGGCCACCACAGCTAGAAACTTTTTGATTTCGGGTGCCTGAATATTGGTGGCAAAGACAGTCAGGGCATAATTTGTGTGCTCAAAGCTCGTGTCTATCGCTTTGCCTAAACCGTCTATGCGTATGTAGCCTGGTTTCTGGCCAGCGCCAGCATCGGTATTACCAGCGCCAGCATCGGTATTAAAGGATAGATAGAGGGGCATATTCTTGCCCTTGGCCGGCCAGTTGAGTTTTAAGTCAACATTTCTAAGAGTGATTACTTCTTTCGATATAGCTGTTTTGCTGCGATCCGATATATAAATGGTGCCTGAGTCTGCTTGGATAAAATGCACGTCAATGGTTTGCTGGAAGAGATCTTCGAAATTCCAGGCCCCTGGCTTGAGCTTCACTGCATAAATTTCAGGATGGTCAACTTGCACAAACTTGACAACAAGCTTGCCCGACAAAAGTGGAGTGAAGGCCACGCCAATATTGCTGCCTTTGGCGATGATGAAAGGAGTGCCATCAAGCTCATCAATTTTCAGTGACCGTGTCAGCACAGTTATGCCATTGAGACCAAAGTGCCATCTGAGGTGCCCAAGATGCACGCTGCGGTGCAATGCATCGCCCATGGTCGCTTCTAGCTTCGGTTTGGCCCAGTCAATATTAATCATCAAGGCGAGGATGAAAAGCACCAAAACCGAGAATAACCAACCGGCCAAAAATCGTACAATTAGCCAACGCGGCCGCATCAAAGCTTCTGCTTTGACCCGCTCTTCTAACTGTTTGGTTTCGACCATGCTGCCTGCTCTAAACTGTTGGTATCTATGCTAACTGCCAGATGTTGCCGTAAGCTGTCTAATATCGCAGCGTTAGCTAATTTGCAGGTTAACTATTCAAAAGGGCTTATTTGTGTCAGGTAGCAGATTCTCTAGATTTCATAGAACCATTTTCAGGCTCTCGCCTATTCTACTTGTCTTCGTCACCTATTTTCATGGACTGCCGGATGGCATGGCAAGTTCCCCTCGGCAAAAACCGAGATATCAAGAGAATGAGCCAACAGAAGGGCCTGAACCTGTTCCGGCTCCAGTTGTGGCCCCTGTGCGCAAACCGGTCGCTCCCGTCAAGTTGATTGAAGAAAAACCAGTGGCCGCTGCGGTTTTACCGGTCGATAATCGCGAAGAAAAAATTCTTGATATTGCCTTCAAGAAGCTTAAAGGCCAAGATGTTCAGGGTGCCATACGCGCCTTGAACCAACTCACCAAAGAATTTCCTGATAATCCTGATTATGCGCTGCTCTATCGTATGGCTCTAAGGCGCCAAGAAGCTCAACAGTGGTATCGCTATCAAGATTGGGTGGAGCAAAAACAGAGCAAAGCCAAACCGTTTGTGACAATGACTGAGCCATTGAGGAAAGAAAGTAATCAACCTGGACGCATCAATGAGTTAAAGCGAGCCACCTGGGTAGTCTTGGCCACAGGAAAGTACCCCTCGCCAGAGCCCGCTCGAAAAGTTATCGTTGAACCTGACAGTGAGGATTTGGAAGCAAAATAGAGTTATATTCTGATCACGATTCTGTTTTGTTTTAGTAGCAATTGGAAAGTAAAACCAGCCTAAAATCTCGATTTATTATTCTAGTCTGTTTGCCTCTGGCCACTCAGGCAGTGATTGCCTGCATTGTTGTCTTCTGGCTCTTGCAGATGGAGAGCATTGTCGAATTTCACACCTCAAAAGAAGTTTTGGCCCTGCTTGTTGGTGGTGGCCTTGTCGTAAATCTTGCTTTTGTCGGGGCTCTCGGCCTGCAACTGGGCAAAGACATAAGCGATCGCTTTGCCATTCTCACCGATAACGTCGAGCGCTTTCGCCGACAAGAAAAGCTCAACTATCTTCAAGGTGGCGACGACGAGCTGGCAGTTCTCGACCAGTCGTTTCATGAAATGGCCGCAGCATTGAATCAAGCCATTGATCGTGAGCGCGACTTAATTGAAAGTGCCGCATCAATTATTTGTGCCATCAATGGCGAATTTATGATCGACACGATTAACCCTGCTGTTGAAAAATTGTTGGGCTACACCCCGCAGCAGTTGATTGGCAGCTCGTTGCTGGGTCTGGTTACTGCCGAAGGGCAAGAGCAATTACTAGAGACTCTGTATCAAGTGCGTTACAGCGGCTCTGAATCGGTGCTTGAGATACCACTGAAAGCTCAGAGCGGCAGTTTGATAGATAGCTTTTGGATGATCAAATGGTCGAAAGATAAGAACCTCTGGATTTGTGTTGTTCAGGATATTTCAGAACGTAAGTTAGCCGAGAACATGCGCCGCCAAATCGTCAATATGGTCAGCCACGACATTCGCTCGCCGCTCTCAACAATCAACGTGATTTTTGCCTCGCTGCAGATTGGTGTGTATGGCCCTCTCACCCCTAAGGCCATAGAGTTAACCCAGAGTGGCGAACGTGCTTGTGCTCAGCTATTGAACTTAACTGGTGATTTGCTAGCACTTGATAGACTTGAATCTGGCATGCTTGTACTCGAATATAGCGAAGTAAATCTTGATCAGCAGTTTGCCAGTATTTGCGACATGATGACTACGATTGCTGAGAAGGCAAGAGTGCTGATCAAGCATCATAACAGCGGGCTTACACTGATGGCCGATCGTGATCGTCTTGATCAAATATTGACAAATCTAATAACCAATTCAATTAAATTTTCACAGCCAGGTGGAGTGGTGCATCTGCACGCTTCACAAGTAGGTGATGATATAGAGATTGTGGTCAAAGACCAAGGCATCGGTATCGCCGAAAATCATTTGCCCTTTATCTTCGACCGCTATCGCCAGGTGCGCACCAGTGATGCCACCAAGAAAAAAGGGAGCGGCTTAGGCTTATCGATTGCTAAAGCATTGGCTGAACTGCATGGTGGCACAATAACTGTGGCTAGCGAAGTGGGCAAAGGTACATCGTTTTATGTGCGCTTGCCGAAGGCTAGGAAAGGTAGTTAATAGTACTTAAGCCCCTGAACCTTCTGTGAGAAGGTGAACTTCAACTGAGCTGATCAGTGAATCAGAACTTTCGGACTCGAACAGAAATGAGATTTGAAAATTAGGAAATCTGTATACGGCACTGTCACTTTCGCGACTAACGCAGTCAATTTCTGCGGCATTTAATTTGGCAAGAACTTGTGACTTGGTATCGTCAGGTTTTATCCCAACAGGGAAGTCAAGCGTATAAGGCTTTGTCCATGCGTCTCTAGTGCTGGTCGTATTTATCATGAACACAACGATATCGATTCTTTCAGACGTCACGATATATTCAAGGCCATGCTCATTGAAATCATAAAATGTCGAGTGTCTTAGTTTCGTTACTTTTGGCGTGTCATTCAACTGGCCAATTAAATTTTGAAAGTTGCTATCCGATACAGCACACCCTAACACTGAAATAATTTCATTGAAGCAAAGTTGACTGTTGTGTTTCGGGAGCGGCGCAGAAACGTAAAAGGCATCCATGTTACCGGAAGCGTCATCGAAATCAAACTTAAGATAGAAGTCTGAAAGCTCAAATATTCCGTTCGGATATGTCTCCACACCTAGTTTCTTAGATATTGCATCTAAAGAATCGTGGCGAGTGATACCGTAGGGAAAAGTTCCAGTGTAAGTTCTCATGCCGCTTGTGCTTCTAATCTTATGGTCTACATAGAAGACTACAGTGTTAAAACGACCTTTCTCGATGCCCACGCATAGCCCCGATTCAGCAAAGTAGATTTGCCAAAGACCAACGTTGTCGGAAAAATAGTTGCCATCAGCCTCTGTATTTGCAAAATAATTCCTCGGCATTTCATCGAGCTTCTCAATCAGCTGGGCTATTGCCTCGTCGTTTGCAGGCTTTCCTAGCAGCTCAGTAAAGAACTCGAAATTGATACTAGGCTGGTATCCGTCGTAAGACACAGTTTGCTTGAAAGTATCTAAATCTTTATTGCATCTATCAATGGCCGTATCTATTTCAGGATCACTTACTTCTCCGCAGCCTTTCAGCGAAACAAGAGCTTCAAGCAAAACAGGATTGGCTAGGCTGCGAGCGGCCTCAATGTCTTGGAAGATCAACTGAGACCGTGTGAGAAATTCTAAAAGTGGGACCGCTGCTCTTTGGTCTTTGCGTTTGGCAAGCCCATGTACTGCTTCTCTGCGCGTCTCGAAATCGGCGTCAGCTAGCCTTGAGTAAAGGGCTTCGCGTATCGCCCTATTGTCTTCGCCTATTTGAGTGCCTAGGGCGAAAGTGGCCCAACTTCTTGCATCGACAGATTCGTCTTGAGACAATTCAATTAGAGTTTCGATTGCCAGTTCAGAAGTCTGACACTGAAGACCTGCGGCTACTCCAAGCCTTACTTCTGAATCAGGATGACATTTTAGTTTGGAGAGTGGAGCGACACCCTCAGCTGCTTTTCGGTGACTTAGTCCCCAACCAATCGAAGCTAATACTGCGGTGTTTTTTTCTCGCTCTAGTAGCTCCAGGAATGTCTTAACAACTTGCATCTCGCGAACTGGAGTGTCTATGCCGAATTGGCCTAAAATCAATACGCCAAGTTCTCTTCTTGCAGAATCATTGTCTAGGCATAGTTGTTGTGCTTTCTCAAATACGTCTGCTGTTGTCGTGAGGCACAATTTCCACAAGATTTCGTTATAGGTATCTTCGTCACATTCGTTAGATAGTGCGATTTCGATTAGTTTGTCTGGGGTAAGCTCGTCGAAGCGGCTTGGTTCTTGCTTATTCATTACTTCGCGTCTCTCAGAAGATCGGCATAGAGGCTTTTGATCTCAGCTAGTCTCTCTGCAAAGCTACCGTATATTTCGATAGAAGCTTGATAATTTTCTTGGTGAGCCGCCGTGAATTCAGCTAAAGACAGGATATCTTTCATAATTGGCATAATGGCTGCAGGCTTCTGTTTAAGTTGAAGTCTTATGAGGCTAAGAAAGCAGCTAGCGACGTCTGAGTAATTGTCCAAATGACTTGGCGGCTTCTGAGCCACTGCGTCAGGACATCGTAGGATTTCAAATCCCCCAATATAGTATTGAAAAGGAATTGGGGGCATGTGGAATAGCTCGTCAGCAGCTTCCATTGGGTTTTCTAGAAAAAAGCTATTCATTTCCTCCCGTGTTTTTCCATAGAAGTGTTCGTGAGAATCAATCATGTAGTCGTCGGCTGTGTAATCTCCCCAGTCTTCCTCTGTTGGAACTAGATTACTTGCAGCTTGTCTTTTGACCTCGGCTAGTGATTCACTTTTCTTTGGCCAGTTCATTTTGTCGATGTTTTTTATCGATGAAATAGCAAGCGCCGCTCTTCGAACGTTTCCATCCCGAGATTTCGCAGCCTTGTGTAAATATTCGACTAGAAGATCAGAGTTGAGGGCGTGGAGACAGTCCAGCGCAACCATACGGTCTACAGTCTTTCGAGTTTTCCACAGTCTCAGTGCGTGGCCTTCTGCTTCTGGCCATTGTTCCTTGGAAAGAGCTATTAGAGCCTCCTCTCGAATAGCTTCAGAATGGTCGTTTTCAAAATAGAAGAGAGCTACTTGCATTTTTATTGACTTGCATCGTTTTGCGTACGACAGCATTCTCATTCTTACGCCCACGTTTGAATATGGTTGAATCATAGGCTCGATTCTTTCAAGCTCAGAGAGACTGCAAAATAGGTTTTCTCCCAGATCAAAATGACAAGCTGTTTCTATTGCTTGTTCATCAATTTCGGTCCAATTGCCTTGCTTTTTACTTCCAAGAAAGTTGACGAATGCTGCGGAGAACTGCAGCCACTCAGGATAAACTTCCTTCTGATCAAATACACTCTGGTGTGTGCTCTCTAGCCACGACTCAAATTTCTCAATTTGCTCAATTAGCGCTTGAGTTGCAGGTTCTGGGCTGGATTTTTTCATTTACTCAGTACCCATAGTTGTGCCCATAGAATTGAATATTTTTTCCCTTTGTGCGAACTGAGGCTGAAGAATTCATCGACTGTTTTGGTAACTGCCCTTGGCATGACCATTATTGACGTGTGGGCCACTCTAATTTCGGAGTTTCACCCTTTTCAACTTGCTTTAGCCATTTTTTGAATTGCTCTTGTTTCTCTTTAGAAACTTTCTCAATGCATACCTGGAGAGCCTCGATCACTATTTCACTATGTCCAGACACCAGCAATTTATCCAGAAGTGCCACCATCACACTGCTGCTAGGAGTAGAAGTTGCCATACCTGTTTGAATGCTATGCAACGCTTTTCTAAGCAAGATTTTGCATTTTATTGGCTTGCCATCGGCCAATTCAATGTGTGCCAGTAGTAGCCAGGCAAACTGGCCAAATTGATTAAACGGACTATAGCTCATGTGGTCTAAGACCCAGTTGTTCCATGTACGCGCTTCGTTTAAATATCCATATTCAATCGCCACCGGTGTGACATCATGGCACACGCTAAAGCGTTCCCCCCTAGTTCCCTGTAAGTTGAAAAACCGTTCGGCTTCCCTGATAGCGATTGCAGCATAATGCGGGCGTTTGGCAATGTCGCCATTGATTGCTAAGTAAGCGAAGTGGTGCGCTATTTTCCTCGCCCAGTATTCCTCTTTAGGATTCAATAACGCCGCCTGTCTTATGTAGTGCCAACCCAATTTTTCATTTGTGCTGCGGATATTCGAACCGGCATTGCCTACGATTTTGTCGTCATTCGGATGTAGGCGAATCTGCTCTAACCAGAGCTTTTCGAATTCGAGGTTTTGTTCTTCTGTATAGGGTAGTCCAAGGCCAAGAGAACGGCATGTAAAAGCGTCCGGGTGGTTTTCCACTAACCACATTATATGTGGGAGAGCTTTGGTCGTGGTTCTTCGAGCCATAGGCACATGGTGGTAATATCCAATAAGGCTCAATCGTGCTCGCAAGTCGTTTGAATCTCTTGCAACTCGCTCTTCCATCTCCAATGTCTGCTCCGGTGACATATCAGCACCTTCCATGACGTACCAATAGCCGCGGTCAGATGCATCTGGCTGATTTTTGTCTTCATCGTCATCTCCCTGCGAAGATACCAACCTACAAGTGTCGCAACGATATTCAAAATTCCAAAAACCAGGCAAGTACTTTTCTGAAATGCACCAGTCTTCGCCGCATTGAGGACATTTTGGTTCCGATTCTTTTTGCGATGATTCTGTGTAACGAAGAAGGTAGTAGTAGGTGGGAATGCCAGATGCTAGTTCTATGGCCTTGCAAATGGCTGTGCCTTCGCGGCTTAGCTCCGAGTGGACGGCTGCAAGTTGCTTGTATGCTTCGATCTCTAGTTCGTGAAGACCCAACCAAATTGTATCAACCGCGTTGTAATGACCTGTCCATGCGTGTATATCTTCTCTCTGTGAATCACTTAAAGTTATAGAGAATGGGTCATACGGACAACCATCTTGATCACTAATGGGAGAATCTGAAGTTCTTGCAAAAAGAACTAAGTATTCAGGTTTTGTGACTGGTTTTGTATCTTCACTAAAGTCGACATCTAGTTTCTGGATGCTTACTTTACAGTCGAGTTCGTTGAGTTGAGCAAGGCTACTCTTGCTCCAAGTGGAGAGGGACTCTGGGGCAAGAATGTTTAAAAGCAAGGAAGAGCCGATCCAAGAATATACGTCTGGCTTGCTCCAGAATGAAGTGCCGTCGCCAATAAGTTTGCCATTTTTTATCAGGGAAGAAATGAAGTCATCAGCGCAGTCTTCACAATCACCCGCATATTCGGTTTTCGATTGCATTGGCTTGTCAAATGCAAAGTTGATTTGGATGACGTGTCGTGGCAAGGAAACCTCCAATCTTATCGAGGGCTATGCAGATTCGGCTTTACCCAATTGATTCTCTTAAGTTCGGCTTTCCACGCATCTTTCGATAACCCTGTCTTGCATTGGTCTTTTGCTGTGTCGATGACGAAGTATCCGATTGCAGTGTCTGCATGGCTTGCAGGTGGTTCTATTGAAATCATATAGCCAGTGACGTAAGGTGGTTTTGTGTCTATACTTTCGACTCTGCCAATAACTGAATTGCTGCGAGCAATCACAACTTCGCTGCCGTTGGTTCGAAAAATTTTATACTTGCCGCCTAGTGACTCGGCATACTCCGAGCACCCACTGATTAGCAGGGTAAGATATGCTGCAAAGTATGTATTGACCGTCTTCATTGCATTTCTATGTCCGAATAGTTTCTGCTAATGCCAAAATTGCGACAGCTACCGACGACCGCTCCATTCTAATCTAGGCTTTTCACCCTGCTGTACTAAGTTTAGCCATTCTTGGAGTTGTTCTCTTCTCTCGTCCGAGCCTTTTTCGATACAGACGTGGAGAGCTTCCACCACCATTTCTCGCTCTCCAGATTCAAGAAGTTTATCGAGTGCAGCCATAATTTGATGGCCGCTGGCAACATGACTCGGTTCGTCGGTTTTCAGGCTGGCCAGCGCTCTTCTTAGCATTGTTTTGGATTTTTTCAGCTGACCTTCGGTCATTTCAATTCGCGCTAGAAAGAGCCAGGCCATCTGAGCCCAGAGTTTGAAAGCGCTGTGTTGCCCGCCGTTCAATAGCCAATTGCTCCATTGCCGCGCTTGTTCGAGGTAGCCAAATTCAATGGCAACAGGAGTGATTTCGATTCGCAGGCCAATCTGTTCTCCTCTGGTGTCTTCCAGATTGAAGTACTTTTCGGCTTCATCGATTGCAATTTGTGCATATTGTGCACGATCAGCCAAATTTCCATTTAAAGCTTCGTATTTAGCTATCTTTGCCAGGCGCCTAGTCCAGCGCGGCTCAAGTGGGTTCAATGCTTGAGCTTGCTTAAAGTATTGCCAACTTAGGTGGCGGTTTCTGTTAGGCAAAGCCGAACCAGCGTTACCGGTGATTCTGTCGTCATTTGGATGTAGCCGAACTTGCTCAGTCCAGCGCTTTTCGAATTCAGTGAATTGTTCTTCAGTATATTCTTCACCAAGAACGATGGTGTAGCAAACAAAGTCGGCGGGTCGATTGTCAACCATCCACAATAAGTGAGTTAGAGCATTTTCTGGATTTTTTTGTTCTTTAGGTAAGTGCTGGTAATACCCAATCAGGCTTAGCCTAGCTATAAGATCTCTGGGATCTTGTACTAGTCGCGCCTCTAAATCGGAGGCTGCCTCGCTAGAAACATCACGGCCAGCCTGCACATAGCGATAGTCTTCGTCAGAGCCGTCAGGAGCATTGGGCCGCGGTGATTTCACCAATTCTGGACCTCGATTCACAAAGCTGAAGGATAATATGGGAGAGAGGTATTGTTCATGATAAAACGTTTGTTCCCTCAATTTCCACTAAGTCAATCCGCAGCTACAGACCCAGCCCTAGATCACATATTAGGGCGGTACGGCAGTTGGTTGCATCTACTAGACCCAACTAAAGAAGTTCCTGAGAGTCTTTCTGAAGAGCTGAAACGCATTGGTTACTCAATCGAAGAGCTGATTGCTTTGAGAGTTATGACTGGCGGAAACGAGCGACAGCGGCTCGTTTTAAGAGCTGCATGCTTACGGAAGCGAATGAGCAGTGAGGGCGACGTTCGCCTGCCGTCTCTTGAGTACGAGGCGCTCAATCATGAGATTACCAAGCATGGAATCGATGAAGCCGAAGTCGAGTATGCAGTGAATCACTTTGTACCATTCGTTGAGGGCTGGAGGCTTTAATTTATCGCGTCCATTTCTTCACTAGCTCTTGGCCCACTGCCATCATTCGTGGCTGGCTCAAATTAGCATACTCTGCCAACTCGCCTTCAAAGGCCATACTAAGCTCTGTGATTATCTTTTCTGGCGATTGCTCGGATTGCAGCAGCTCCATCAGTTTCTTTTGATAGCACAGAATTTCAGTGTGGTCGCTGCTTGGGCTGTTTTGGTTGACTGAGGGCTCCGACAACTCAACCTGAGTAAGAAGCTGATTTGCCTGGTCCAGCGCCGCTTCATCACCGAAACTTGGCCGCTGAGAGTGCTGCTCAATTAGCTTTGCTAGTGCTCGGTAGTCTTCTCTAAATCGAGCTTGCTGCTCAGCATTCGGCATAGTTCCGCCGATGCGCTCTAATATTACTGCTTCAACGTTGGGGCATTTGGCCAATACCAGAGGCAATAGGGCTAGTACCTCCTCTGGAACTTCATTGTCGTGGGTGTCGCGGCGTATTTTTTTGTTCGCAGCAGCTGCTATCGGCGGCGTGGATTTCCGCTTTGTCTGAGCTGCTCGCGACTCGGTCCACGAACCGCCTGAGATATGAATTTCGCGAACTCTCTCTAGTGGATAGGTGCCCAGTAGCTCGTCTGCAGATAGGCCGAAGTTTTCCATTTGGCAATAAAGGTTGTGCAGATCTAACAAGATGAAACCATCAAAGGGCTGCAGCAGCTCGTCTAAGAAGCGACCTTGCTGCATGACATCGCGTTTGCTGAATGCCAGAGCAAGGTTTTCTAAACCAATTCTTCCACCTGTTGTGTGTGCCAATTTCTCTAATTTAAATTGGCCCGCTCTGATTGCTTCAGTTGTGAATGGTACCGGTAGTGGTGCGCCTTGTTGCAGCGGCCCTATTCGTGAGTAACCAAAGTGCTCAGAAAAGTGAACGAACTTTCTCTTCTCTAACTCACGTTCCAGGTTCTTTATCCATTCTGTGTCAACGGCTGTCCATTCAGCACTCATTGGTGAATAGTTCACGCCATGGCCATACAAACTGTCGGCGGAGCTGTAAAAATCTAGAAGTTCGTTAGCCCATTCAGGCATAGTCGGAGCTGCCCAGCCGATATCGGGGCTCCACTCTAGTATTTCCACTTCGTCGTTGCTGAACAAGGGTAACGTGGCCGCTAAGAAATCTTCTTGCAGCATCAAAGATAGACCGAGCTTGGGGCTAATTCTTGATTTTGTGATTTCCGGCTCTCCTACGGTTAGTTCAGTTTAGCCCATGTTGTCTCTAAGGCTGCGCCATGCGCAAAAATGTCAAAATTAACCTGCCAGTGCGTATATACCACAGTGTGTAATTAGCCAAAGAGATACAAAATCATGTCTCCAGGGCTACCGCCAGTCAGGCCTACCCCCAGATCTACACCCAGTGAGCTAAATTGGACCAAGGTCAATCATTATCGAATCACTCTCGGTTGGAAAAGCCGGCAGCCAGACCGTTTGAGGAAACTCATTCGAGCTTCGGTCTATATCTTGCGAGTGCCGCTCACGCTGATGTCGTCAAAGCCGACGCTCCCAGTCGGAGCCCGCATGGGCAAAAGTCTATGCACGTTGCACAACCAACACAAACTATGCAGCGATTTCTCTCAGGAATTGCTCAGGCTGCCGATGGAGCAAAGCCTAATCAGGCGCTGGCAGTTCGAGAAAATTTTACCGTTCCACTCAATCACTCGTATCTAAACCATGAACTGGTCCTGAAGTCGCTGGAAGCGAAGAACCCGACTTTCAAAACGACTACTGCTGCCGATGGCACTCAGAATCTGACCGAAGTTAGCGGTATTAAGCTTAGCTTTTACACTTTTGGCCGCGATCAAAAGCTTGACGTTAGAAGTATTGCCATTAACAAAGAGCCTGACGGCAGAACGCAGTATCAACTACAGGTAGACAATCCACTGCCGACTGAGGTGGAAAAGGTCTTCAACTCACCTAGCACTTTACCGCTGAATTTTTCGGTTGACGCCAAAGGGCGAGTTGCTTATCCCCGCGATAGTGAAGTGTTGCATTCGCTCTCTCAAAATGTCGATACAACCTTGCCCGGGTTGGTGTTGCGCGATGCTCTCACTGATGCTGGCGATGTTGCTAAGTTTATCGAGAGTAATCCGGCTTGGGTGAAAAATATCATGGAGCCCTTCACGTCGAGGTTCGGCACTTATCTTAAAAGCGATTTTGATCCTAGTGTTGTGCTCAATACTGTTCCAGCCGACAAGGCCCTGCCGCCAGACAGAACGCCGCAAGCTGGCAAGTCAGACCAGCCGCTGCCAGCTGCAAAAAACATCATTCCCGATTCTGCTCCCGATACTGTTAAGCCTCGGTCAGTTGAAGCGTTGCCTTCGACTGATGCTTCAATATTCAAGATAAAAGGACCCGGCGATTATGTCGAGACCATGCAGATAGAAGGCCGTCGGCGCAGTTTTAATGTGCACGTGCCACCCAGCTATGACGCTGACAAGCCAATGCCCATGATGATTTTGGCGGCTGGCATGTCGCAAACAGGCAAAGATGTTGAGGCGATGTTTGAGGCTAACAAGCTGGCGGACAAAGAAGGATTTATCGCGGTCTATCCTAATTCTGTTAACTGGTTTGATGTAAAAGACCTGCGCACCTGGGAGAGTGGCAACGGGCTGGTGCTACCTGGGCAGAAGGCCGGTGATGTCAAATTTATGGGTGACATTATTGAAGCGGTTAAGAAGCAAGCAAATATTGACCCGCAGCGCATATACATGGCTGGCATGTCTAATGGCGGTATGCTCACATACTCTACCGCTGCAGCACTGTCAGGCACGCTTGCTAGTATCGGCATTTTGAGTTCGACAATGAGCGGTAAGGAACCAGCACCGAAACAACCACTTTCAATGATCAATATTCATGGCACCGCTGACAGAATTATTCCTTACAATGGCATGACTGATACACCGCCGGTTTTGACCGATGTTGGCGTACCGTTGTTTCAACCAGCGCATTTTGGCACTGACTACTACCGCAAGCTAGGCGGTATCACCACTGAACCGACAGTTGTTAAAAACGGCATTGAAACTATTGAGCGATCAACTAATCCTGCAAACGGTGCGGCGGTCGAACATATTACTCTTGCTGGTGTAGATCACTTCCTCGACAATCCGGCCCATAGATTGCAGCAAGTTTGGGATTTCTTTGAAGCGCATCCGCGTCTGACACCGCCTAAACCAAGTGACAATATTGCAGTAAAAACTAGCGTGCCGGTGGAAGAGCTGACCACAGTTAAGCAATTGCAGGAGGCCGTAAAGAAGCGCGGTGTTGCTGGTATTGAGCAAGATGTTGATAACATTTTTGACGCGGCCCTGACAATTTCAGACGGCTCAATTAGTCCTTCTCGACTGTTCGATAAGATAACGAAATCTACCCATGTGGCTTTTAACGATCCAGTAAATAAGTTTATCCAAAACACCACTTTGATTTCAAAGAAGAATGACACTATCACTATAGATCGCAAATTGAAGGCTGACATTCCACTGGAAGTAGAATTTGGAGTTGGTGCTCTCAAGTCAATTGAAATCGGCAAAACCTCTTTTGATTTGGCCAAGGCGAACGGTTACCCAGAGCTGAGAAACATCAGCGGCATCACATTGCACGCGCAAGTGGCTGGCTACAATCTTGACAGTAAAATTCAGGGTATTACTGAGCTACCCGATGGTCCAAATGGTGCCAACGGTCGTATCTATCGCGCTACTATGGAAAACCCATTGCCTGGCTGGATGCGCACAGTGTTGCTCTCACCAGGACAGTTTAACGTTGATCTTAAATTCGATCCTAGTGGCAATCCAGCAGTCATTAATCGCACTCAAACACAAAGGCAACTGCTGGGCAAGAATCCATTTGTCAGTGGTATAGCAGACGAAGCCCAAGATGTTGCAAATCTCTATCACCGCCCAAGTTTGCTCAATGGCTTAACAGTTGCTTCTGATGTTGGTATTACCGGCGGATTGACCTATGCTGCTTACCGTTTTGGTGGTGCCAGAGCCAAACTAGCAGGGACAATCGGTTTCATAGCCGCACCGATGGTGATTGATCTGATTCGCCGAAATATTTCGTAGAGTCGCTGTGATGTAAGCCATAGGTTAGCCCATACCGCAACCTAGGCAAATCTTTTCTTTGCGAAAGAGAATTTTGGGATCGTCGGTGCCCATGAGCTTTGCAAATTGGGCTTGAACTTTGTCGGCCTTCTTGGGCTCACTGTGGGTGCGATAAAAATAGATAAGGTTGCGGAAGGCGTCCTTCTTCATTGCTAAAGTAATTGCTTCTTTGTCTAACGCCTTAAGGGCTGACTCTTTTAGTTCAGCAGCGTGCTTTGGCGAACTATTCACTTCTTGTTCGGACCATTGAGTATAGATGGCAGATTGTCTAAATGGGTCGCTGCTTGTCTTTAAGGCTAGCGCCCAGGCGCGCCCACTGGCTGCTCGCACGTTGTGATTGCAGTATTGTCGGGCAAGGCCTTCAGCCTTGATACTCAATGCTGCAGAGCCGGCAGCCGGAGTAGTCCTCGCTGCTTTTTCAAGTTCGGCCAACTGCTTGTCTAGTGACTCAATAGTTTGAAGCCTCAGAGCCTTCTGCTCACTGCTCTCATTGGTTTGTTGGGCTACTGCTGTGGGTGCTTGGGCGCTGGCGGCTGCCAGAACAAGAAGCGAGATTAGAGACTGGGGAAGGATCGTGGTTTTCAATTTCTTGTCTAACTCAAATGGTTCTCATAGGCATAGCGCACAAGAGCCGCCCGAGTACTCAGGTTTAGTTTCTTTCTCAGTCTCGATACATGCACTTCTGTGGTGCCTTCAGTAATGTGTAGCTCTTCGGCGATTTCTCTATTTGATAAACCAAGAGCTACTTGTTTCAGTACTTCGATTTCTCTGGTACTGAGTTTGATTCGCACTTTCTCGCGGCTCTCGGTGCGCTCTGTCAGTTCTTTGGTGCTGTGTACAACTTGGGTTAGTTGACTGCACAAGTCTGTTAGTTTGCTAATTGATGTGCTTTGAGCTTCGACAATTTGATAGAGCTTAGCTTGACTTAAGGCAATCGACAGTTGATTAGCGATTCGTGAGAGCAAGTTGATATCACGTACTGTCCACATTTTCGAATCACTGTGGGCATCAAGGTGCAGCAGGCCCATTAACTTACCGCGATAAACCAAGGGCACCATTACCATCGATTTAATTTTGTAATTGATTAGTTCTAAGCGCACATCTTTAGCGAAGGCAAAAGTATCATCCTGCACCACCATTAGTGGCCGACGCTCGCCAACGTCTAATAATAGGTCGTGATATTTGGAAAACAGCGTGCTCTTGTCTGATATCGGGGTCATGCTGTCAGTCGTCATTTGTCTGACTATGCGCATGGTGTTATCGGGGTCGCCAATCAAACATATAAGCGCTCGCGAGGCTTCAAACTCTTTCAGTAGGCTTTCGGTGGCGCGCTCTAAAATATCTGCTTGATCAAGGGAACCGTGAACATTGACAACGAAACGATTAAAGAGCGCTTCGTCGTTCGAAGACTTTTCTACGCGGTCGTACATTTCTTTCAAGTTTTCAATAATGATGGCCCGCTGCAAGTTTGTCGTGATCATGCGCGGTAAAAACTTTTGATACTCACCAATTTTCGGCAGATAGTCACTGGCGCCAGCGATAAGCAGTTTTAGGGCCAGTTCAGGAGAGTCAACGCTGGTGATGACGATGATTGGTGAGTTGGGCGCCTGTGCTACCAGGGCGGTGACTAAGTCGACGCCGCTGCTATCAGGGAGGTCGTTGTTTACTACCAAAACGTCATACGAAGTGGTCTTGATGCGGGCTAGAGCTTCTTTGGCACTGATAACGGCATCAACGTCATATAAAGGTGACTGCGAAATGATGGCCTTGCGCACCAGTTGTAGGTCTTTTTCTATTGGTTCAATTAAGAGCACTCGGCGCTCTCTTTGAATTTGCACAGCAATATCGGCGTCGGACGCTTCCGCCTTGGGCTCTATTGCAACTGGTCTTTCATCTTCCAAGTTAGTCATCCATTATTTAGAGTCAATATATAGAGATCAATCTTTAGAGATCATGGGCGCGCCTGTTATCAACCTAACATAAGAAAGCCTATATTGAATTATCTTCCCACCTATAGGGTGAACCCTCCAAGCTGCTGCTATAACTGCAATATGAGACGGCAACCCAAGCGTTGTCAATCTACTTAGAGACGAGACGAAACTTGTGGGCATAGTTACAGTTTTAGACCCTGACCCTCACCAAGCCCCCCAGCCCATGCATCGTTAGGCAATAGAGCACTAATAGCGAAGTAAGGCCCACAAGTTAATTAAACTAAGGAGCAGCAGGTTTCCCTCGAACCGCTGCTCTTTTGTTTGAGCTCTATTTGCCTTGGCCGCTCATTCTTATGGGCTGGCGGCCACTTTGAACATAAACTGATGAGAGTTTTTTGTGGCTAACTTTGGGGTTGTTATTGCAGCAATCACCCAAGTCGGCTGTATAGGGCATGGCTTCAGGGTTGAAGTCGATGCGAGATGGCTTTTCGCCCGTGGGTTCGAAGAAATCGCCGTTTATCTCGTAGTCGCCAGCTGGGTATGCTTTTACTTCAGGATTGACGAAGTAACCAACATGCTTGCCAGCCGGTGTATATACGTTGACCTTTACATCAGCCATTTCCAAATTTCTCCTTCGCCATTAAATTTGTTCGATCAAGTTGTTCAATTTATAGCATTCGATTGCAGATCTTTAGTTTTTCGCTTCTACATAATGAAAGAACTCGCTGGTCTTTGATTTCAGTTCTACCATGTAGTTTTGCAAATCGGCCCGCAGATTTTCTCTAGCGTTCTCATCGGCGTCTGTTGGTACTTCAATGGGTTCACCGAAGACATAAACCATCTTTGTATTAAGGTATGGGCAGTTGTAGCGGTCCCATGATTTCATCAGGTCGCGGGTTCTTGCTTGCGTCACAACAGGAATAATTGGCAATTTTGTAATTTGGGCCAATCTAATTACTTCTGCTTTAACAACCTCAAAAGGGCCTTTGGGGCCATCCACCGGAAATAGAACGCTGCGGTTATTCTCTGCGGCATTGATCAAATTGAATGCGCCTTTGACGCCACCGTGAGTGCGCGAGCCACGAGCCACTTCATAGCCCATAGATTCTGCCGCCCTGGCGATCATTTCACCGTCCCGCGAGTTGCTGGCGATTGGGCACATGCGGTTGCGTGGGCTGAGGCCGAGTAAGACATACATTTGGCCATGGAAGTAGGCGTATATGGCTGGCTTCAAGCTATCGAGCCCGTCTTCTGTGGCGCTATTGGCTGAGCTGGCTCTGATATAGGCTTGGCTAGCTTCTGGGATGATCGCCATCACTCTATATGACAGGTCGTAAACCGTAATTCCATATTTAAAGATGCCTGCAAGGCCTAGTACACGCCATTTGTCAAGAAGGGGGTATTTCAAGAACAGGTCTTTGATTCGGAACTTTTTCAAGGGTTTCCTTTTTAGTGTTTTCAGTCTAGATGAGAAAAAGATTGGCTAATTTTATAGAATTCAAGTGGGCTGAGACCCGCAGGTGGCAAGCGCTCGAGTTTGTATATGCTATTATCTACCAACGCCAAAAAATCGTAAGAACATCTATTAAAAAGACGGAAAAGAAGTAATGCCACTTTTAGCTGATCGTAAGCAAGAGCTCATCCAAGGCCACCAAACGCACGGTAAAGATACTGGTTCGCCAGAAGTGCAGGTCGCCATGCTCACAGACCGAATTGTCCAACTGACTGACCACCTGAGAACTCACTCTAAAGATTTCCACAGCAGACGTGGGCTTTTGATGATGGTTGGTAAGCGTCGTCGCCTTCTTCAATATTTGATGAAGGAAGACAATGAGCGTTACCGCAAGCTGATTGAAAAGCTTGGACTGAGACGCTAATAGCTTAATTTTAAAAGGCGGGCCTTTGGCTCGCCTTTTTTGTATTTTGACGTTTTTGTTAAAGCTTTAGTGAAGTTCTCTGAGTAGAGAACTTTCATTGGTATCCACTGGTATCCAGAAGAAAGATTTTGTGTGCCCTTCAAGTGAAGAGGCATTGGCTGTATAAGCAGAAAAAGAAGATAGAGGAAAAAGAAGAAGTGCAAGTAGAAGAACGTGCCGGTATTCGTCAAACCGAGATTGTCATTGACGGCAAGACTATCGTTGTTAAAACTGGTCGTATGGCCAAGCAAGCCGGTGGTGCTGTAGAGATTTCTTGCGGCGAAACCATGGTCTTGGTAACAGCCACCGAAAGTAAGAAAGTTAGAGACGGTATCGACTACTTCCCTTTACTTGTTGACTACGAAGAGAAGCTTTATTCAGTTGGTCGCATCCCTGGTTCGTTCGGTCGTCGTGAAGGAAAAGCCCCTGACAAATGCATCCTGACAAGCCGCTTGATCGACCGTCCAATTCGCCCTCTATTTAAAGAAGGCTATCGCAACGATGTGCAAATAGTGGCTACCACTATGAGTGCTGATATGGAAAACCCTGCTGACACTCTGGCCATGCTTGGTGCCAGTTTTGCTCTTGAGTTAGCTGGCTTGCCATTTAACGGCCCAATTGGTGCTGTTCGGGTAGGTCGCGTTGACGGCAAACTCGTGGGTAACCCTACATACGACCAACTCGACAATTCAGATTTAGATTTAGTCGTCGCTGGTACCGAATCGTCAATCATGATGGTCGAAGCTGGTTGCAACTTCGTCACCGAAAAAGACATTCTGGCTGCCATTGATTACGCTCACCAAATTATCAAGAAGCAAGTTGAGTCTCAAAGAGAATTGGTCAAAGCTGTTGGCCGCACTGTTAAAGAATTTGTTGCTCCACCTTGTTTGGAATCATTGAAAGAGTTGGTTGCTGAGAAAGCCACTGAAGCTCTCAAGGCTTCTATGAATGCAGTTACCGACAAAATGGTGCGCCAAGGCCACATTGATGCTGCAATTAAAGCTATCAATGACGGCATTGCTGAGCTTGAAGAAGGTCATGAGTTGAAAGGTGTTTCCGGTGGCAAAATCGCCGAATACCTAGAAAACTATGAAGCCGAATTGATGAGAGCCAAAGTTCTCGATACTGGCATTCGTGCCGATGGCCGTCGTTGCGACGAAGTTAGACCTATCACTGTTGAGTGTGGCGTTTTACCTCGCACCCACGGTACTGGCTTGTTCACCAGAGGCACAACTCAAGTGCTGTCAGTGGCTACTTTGGGTATTGGATCGGACGCTCAAAGACTAGATTCAGTTGATCCCCAAACTGAAAAACGCTACATGCACCATTACAACTTCCCGGGCTTCTCGGTTGGCGAAGTTAAACCAATGCGCGGACCGGGTCGTCGCGAGATTGGCCACGGTGCTCTTGCCGAGCGCGCTTTGATTCCAGCTCTGCCAAGCCAAGATGAATTTCCTTATGTAATTCGTGTTGTCTCTGAAGTGCTCGAATCTAACGGTTCAACCTCTATGGCTTCGACTTGCGGTTCATCGCTTTCATTGATGGATGCCGGTGTGCCTCTCAAAGCTACAATTGGCGGAATCGCCATGGGCTTGATTCTTGAAGGCGACCGTTGTGCCGTTCTTACTGATATTCAAGGCCTTGAAGATTTCCTTGGCGACATGGACTTCAAAGTAACCGGTTCAAAAGACGGCATCACAGCCTTGCAGATGGACATCAAGATTGAAGGAATTTCTCTTGAGATCATGCGTATTGCTTTAGACCAAGCCAAGCGCGGTCGAGTGCATATCATCGATAAGATGGAAGCTGTATTGCCTGCTCCTCGTGAAGAAATGTCACCTTGGGCTCCTCGCATCATTACCGTTCATATCAACCAAGAAGATATCGGTACTGTAATTGGACCTGGCGGCAAAATGATTCGTCGCATTATCGAAGAGACCGGTGCCACCATCGATATTGAAGATGACGGTACTGTGCGCATTGGTTCTGTTGACCAAGAAGGCGGAAGAGCTGCTCGTGATTGGATTGTTAACCTAGTAAAGCGCATCGAAGTCGGAGTGGTTTACTCCGGCCGCGTCACTAGAATCATTCCTGTTGGTTGCTTCGTTGAAGTCTTGCCTGGCAAAGAAGGCCTCGTGCACATTTCTCAACTAGAGAATAGACGCGTGGAGAAAGTTGAGGACGTTGTGGCAGTCGGCCAAAAAGTGGTCGTCAAAGTCAAAGAAATTGACGAACGCAATCGTGTCAACTTGACCATGAAAGGCGTCAGCGACGAAGAGAAAGCACTCTGTGAGCAACAGAATCCGTAATAACTTTGCCCTTGTCTTGGCTTGCTGGCTGGCACTGACTTGTCTGCAAGTCGAGGCTAGTTCTCACAAGAGCACGTCCAAAAAGGGCAAAGCAGCTAGTGCGAGATCTCACGTAGGTAAGAGGCATGGCGTAAGCCGTGCCTCTTCGGCTTCATCAAGTTCTAAGCGAGTTAGTTCTAAGAGAGCTAGTTCTAAGAGGTCTAGATCTCACCATTCTGCATCGCGCTCGGTTGGTCGCTCTTCTTCTCGCTCGGTGGGTCGCAGAGCTTCCCGTAGCGCTCATGCCAGTCCTCATTCCAAATTTAGTACCCGCTCTCATGGCAGAGCTCGTGCCAATGCTCGCCCAATTACTCATGCCAGAGTTACTGCCGCGAGCCATCCGGCTACAGCATCTCAAGGCGATGGCGGACCAGTAGACATGGGTATTGGTCCAAGGGTGCGCAATTACTCGCTCATTGCCCGCTCGTATGCCCTTTACGACCAGGGTATTAATGAGCGTTTGCGCGGCAACTATGGCTCTGCTACTGACAAGCTGGCCGAGTCTGTTAATTTACTTGACCAGGCGCGCAGTAATCAGCGCAATGGTGGGGCTTCTACATTGGAGGCCATGGTTTTCTTTGAGTTGGCTCAGGCCGCTGAGGCCGATGGCGATTTCACCCTGGCCAGAGACTCGTATGCTCATTGTTTGCGAGCTAAGCCGCAGTATGTCGAAGGCTATTTGCGCATTGTCAGCTTGCTTGCTACCCAGGGGCAATTGCCGTTGGCTATGAATTGGCTCAAGGAAGGCTTAAAAGAATGCCCTCATGACCCCCGACTTAATGATTTATCGACTGTTTTTTCCACCTATGTAGGCGGCTATAAGCCCGCTCTTGAGCGCGACCCTGAGCCGACGACCAAACCTGTGGGACCGGAGACTTTGCCTAGTGAGACTAGTGCAGAGGCTACTCCAGAAACTAATTCTGGGTCTAATCCAGAAACTAGTCCTGAGATGCCTGAAGCAAAGTAACCAAAGAAAAAGGGAGGTTTGACCCTCCCCTTTAGCTCTTTCAAACCACTTCGCAGTAGCCGTAGACTTATTTCTTGTCGACGGTGTCTTTGAATTCTTTGCCAGGTTGGAAAGCAGGTACCTTTTTGGCAGGCACTTTGATTTTCTCGCCAGGTTTTTGTGGATTGTTTGTTTCGCGAGCTTGTCTGTCACGGCGCAAGAATGTTCCGAAACCTACCAAGGTGACACGATCACCTTTGGCTACTACTTCGGTCACGACATCGGTGAAAGCGGCAAGCATTTCTTCGACGGACTTCTTGGTTGTGTTTGTACGAGCAGCGATTTCGGCAGCCAGTTCTGCTTTGTTCACAGAGATTCCTCCTAGTATCCGGTCCTAAATTCAAAAGTACAACATAAAGTGTATTCTGGGCGGTCTAATAACCACGTGAGGGACAAAGATACAGCACCTGTAAGGCTGACACAAGAGACTTGGCATAAATTGTCGCTCTTGATAAGCATTTGCCGTCATAATTGCCGTCATACTTATAGAGAGGCCGCTTGCCAGGCGGTTTTTGCAGAGATGTCATTAAAGCTCAAAATTAGATAGGAAAGGTGAAATATGCTGCGGCTTGTGCGTAAAGAGAAGTCATTAAGGGAACAAAGATAGTGTCAAATCCATTGAGTGGGGCTCCTTTGGGACCAAGTAGCGTCGACGGTAAAACAATAGACGCCAGGACAGCAGCATTTCTTGCTGCTAATGCCTGTGAGAGCAAATTAGCTCAATCGACAGTGGTACTTGATGTGGCTTCGGTAACTGTTTTAGCTGAATACTTTGTTTTTGCCGGTGGAGAATCGGCGGCCCAAGTTAAAGCTATTGCAAATGCCGTAGATCAGGCTCTTGGAAGCCATGATTTCAAGCGCAAGTCGATTGAGGGCATGAGTGAAGCCCGCTGGGTCTTACTAGATTATGGTTCAGTGATAGTTCACGTTCTGCAAGAGAAAGAGAGAAGCTTTTATAAAATCGAGCAGTTCTGGAACCATGCATTGATTGTTGATCGCCAAGAATGGGTAGAAGAATAAGCGTAGGGTAATTTTTGCTCTGATAAGTTATCGAGGCGTTTTTGAGGGACATTTGCTATGAGCTTTAGGACCAGGCTACAGGGGTTCGTCGATAGCCGGCAGAAGATTCAAATCTGGTACGGTATGGGTTGCCATAACACCGTCACCGGACGAGTGCTTTCTGTTGACCATGACCACATTGACGTTGAGTCTTATTCTCACGAGAGCGACGGTCAGATTCATATTCGCCGCATACTCGTTCCTTTGCACTTAATTTTGCACATCGACATAACCTCTGCTGAGGTCAGTGAAGATGATGAAGGAGCGCTAGTAACCGAAAAGGAGTCTAAGGGGAGCGGTTCGTCAGTTTCCGTAATTGACCTTCCCGATGCTCCCCGTGGATACGCTGTACGGATTCTTTCTCAGCTTAACTCGCAATATTCCAATCGTTTCTCCCGTATGACCGCTGGTCCTGGCGGAATCTATTTCTCATGTGACGGTTCGGTTTGGTTTATCGACGGCAATGGCCAATTGAGCGAATACGCTCGCATTCGTGGCAACAGCACCATTTCGGGCCTACGCTTTGACCGCAAAGGTGTGCTTTACGTCGCTACGATTCAAGGCACTGTCTACAAAATTGATCCTAATAAGTCTGGTCGTATTCTTGCCCAGCTTGATGGTAACCTCACCGGCGGCGGCACCTTCTTGTCTGATATCGCCATCGGTGCCCGCGAAGAAGTTTATGTCTCCAATTTCCCTTCAAACACTGGCGGTGTCTTCAAAATAGACAAAACCGGTGAGTATGAAGTCTTGCTCGGTGGCCCCGGCCACGGCACCCAAGGTCTGCTTCTTGAGCGCGATGGCTTCCTCTGGTGTTTAGAGCACGCCTCAGGCTGTGTTGTTAAGCGCTCACTAGATGGTCGCGAAGTAACACGCATTCAAGTAGCTGAGTCAGAGAGCTTCAACTTTGCTGATGGCTATGACGGCAACCTGGCGATGGACAGCCTCGACCGGCTTTACATCACCGCTGGGCGCGCTGGTACCGTTATTCGTGTCAATCGCGAAGGACGGGCCGAGACCTTCCTCACTGGTTTAGTTAATCCGACTGGTGTGGCTTTCGGTCACGACGGCGCTCTCTTCGTGCTCGAAGCTGGTCGCTCAAGAGTGCTCAAAGTTGCTGCTCTCGATAAGACTGAACGCAGTGAATCGGCTAAGGCTCTTTCTTAGTCTACGAAATTTGCATTTTGAACATTCGATACTTGGCCTTTCAATACGAGCCATTCAATTTACTGAAAACAAAATACTGAAAACAAAATACTGAAAACAAAAGTGTCAGATTTTCTCAAGAAAATCTGACACTTTTATTTTTGAATTATTCGAGCAGTTTTACTCGAGCCAGCAACTCTATTTACTTATTTCGCTAAAGCCGCTAATTCGCGGTTCTCATGCTCAGCGGCTACTGGGTCGTGGCTGCTATACATTTGATCTATAAGCGACTTGTAGTTGCGGCCAACAACATTACGCTTGATCTTCAGTGTAGCTGTCAGTTCACCAGCTTCTACTGATAGCTCGTTAGCGAGAATGGCGAAGCGCTTCACTTGCTCGTAGTCAGCTAAGTCTCTGGAGCGGGCTTGTAATTCTTTCTTGAGGAAGCCTAGCAAGGCGGTAGAACGGCTCAAATCGAAGTAAGAATCGAAATCCCAGTTTCTTTCTCGGGCAAAGTCACAGGCTGCTTGTTCATCAAGAGTGATAAGAGCGACCAAGTGCTTTTGTTTATCGCCAAATACCACTGCTTGGGTGACAAATGGTACCGTCTTTAATACCGCTTCTACTCTTTGAGGGGCAATGTTTTTGCCAGCTGAGTTGATAATCAGATCTTTTTTGCGATCGGTAATTTTCAGGTAGCCATCCGCATCGATAGTGCCAATATCACCAGTTTTGAACCATTCGCCTTCGAAAGCTTCAGCCGTGGCCTCAGGGTTGTTGTAATAGCCCTTAAAGATAGTTGGACCCTTAACCAGAATTTCGCCATCTTCGGCTAGTTTCTGATGCACTGAATCAACAGCTGGACCGACTGTGCCAATTTTTACTTGACCGATGCGGTTGACATTGGTTGGTGCCGATGTCTCGGTTAGGCCGTAGCCTTCAAGGGTGTTGATACCAACAGCGTTGAAGAAAGTTAGTACCTCTTTAGTGGCCGGTGCGCCACCACTGACGATGATTCTCAAATTCGGTCCGATGCGCTGGCGCAATTTTTCTAAGACCAGTTTGTCGGCAATTTGGTGTTTGACCCAGAGCAATGGCCCTACTTTTTTACCTTCTCCATGACATTCGACCACTTCTGCGCCGACGTCGAGGCCCCAGTCAATAAGTTTGCGTTTGCGTCCGGTTGCGCCATCTATGCCACTTTTGACTTTGGCGTATATGCGATCGAGTACCCTGGGGACGACTAAGATTGTGGTTGGTTCTACCTCAATCATATTGCGGCCCATCATTTCGATGCTTTCAGCAAAGGCGCAAACACCGCCATGGGTCAACCAGTAAAATTCACCGCAGATGCGCTCAAATATATGAGAAAGAGGCAGGTACGATAAATAGACAGCGCGCTCATCTTCAGAGAGTACAGGCTTCATATCCTCAATCACGGCCATAATATTGCCATGGGTTAAAGGCACGCCTTTTGGTACTCCAGTGGTGCCAGAAGTGTAGATGATAGTGGCGATGCCATCTTTAGGAGTGCTCTTCATTCTGTCTTCCAGAATTTTCAAGTGAGCTGTGTCTAGGCTGGCTCCGAGTTTGCGTACAGATTCGATATCAGCGAGCAGACCGTTGGGCAAATTGTACTTAACTGCTAGTTCATCCACTGATTTGACATCAGCTGGCAAGAAGAAGAGCACAATCTTTTGTACAGTGGGAATTGAATCTCTTACTGCTAGAGCCCGTTTGAGAAGACTTTCGTTTTGGACAAAGAGAACTTTTGCTTGGGAGTTATTGATAATAAAATCAATATCGTTAGCTGAAGATGTTGGATAGACCGGTACCGAAATTGCGCCATTAGATATGGTGGCAAGGTCGGCCGCGACCCAATAGTGAGTTGTCGAGGAGAAAATTGCAGCTTTCTCGCCAGCTTTTAGGCCAAGAGTCATCAAGCCAAGTGCTATTTGCTGCACTAGTTTGCTGAACTCGCGCCAGTTCATGCTGCGATAGGGCTCTTTCTTTTCTTTGTACTCAACACAGTTGAGATGGTCGAGCTGTTTGGCCCGAGCAAAGAAGACTGCCGCTATATTGCGATCAGTAATACTATCGGATATCTTCCGATCCACGAGCATGTAAAGCACCTCAGAATTCCAGCAGGCGTTATTATAATAGGTTTTCAGTATGCCAAATGAATCCTAAATTATCTGCGCCTGCCAAAGCCTGCTTTTAGGCCTTAACTGGGCATTTTTTCATTGCTGCCGCCGGATTATAAGCTGCTAATTTTGTTAAGAGACAGACAATCTTTCTTTCGAGACTTCGTCCATCCATGTGGCCAATAGTTCCACTAGTTCATCGAGGACGGGGTCGAACATAAGATCGTGCCATGCTTCGGGGAATGAGTGTTGCCGCTTGCTTGGGGCGTTTAGGCGATCGAAAATCGCTTGGCTGACAACGTTGTTTACTATGGTTTCTTGGCCCGAGGTAAACATATAGACAGGGCATGGAATTTTGCGGGGAGAAGACTTGGTTTCTTGGGTGAGCTTGAGCAACTCCAGCAAAGTTCGGGCTGTCAGCACAAACTTGCGATCGGGATCATTGGCTAGCCAGTTGCGCACTTGAGGCTCTCGGGTAATCTGGTCGGTGGTATAAGGCAAAGCAATTTCAGTATCAGGCTGCAGCAGTGCTGTGGCCATCGATTTAACCCGGTAGGTGAGCTTGAACATGTCAGGATGGCCGTCGAAGCCCGGTGAAAACATGACAAGCCCGGAGGGGCTAATTTGGCTCAGGGCCTTCAAGGCAACGACTGCGCCCATGCTGTTTCCCATGACAAAAATTGGCCTGTCGCCTACGGTGTCGCGCAAATGCTCATAGGCATCTTTGAGGTCGTTAAGCCATTGCTGCTTCATCATCAATACTTGGTCAGAGCGCTTGCCAAATCCAACTTGGTCGTAGGCAAGAGCGAAGATTCTCTTCACCTTTAAACGTCTAGCCAAGGCTTCAAACCAGCCACTATGGGCACCCAGCCCATGTACAAGCAAAACAGCGGCGCGACAGTCTGACGACGAGCCCCATGTGCGCGCCTTAATCAAATGATTTTCGCCTTGAGTCAGAGGCTGAGATCGTGGGACGATGTCAACGAACGAACAAGTCGGAGTGAGCTTAATATCCTGTGTCATGCTGAGCGATATTATAGCTTCTGATACCACTTAAGATGTCTAGTCTCTCGCTATTCCCTTTTTTGTCAGCGGAAAATCAATGATCGGTAAGGACGGCTCTAGAAGCGATTCTTCATCTTCTCCCCTCGAAGGAGAAGATGAACCGGTTCGTGCTCCTAAAGAGGGCAAGGGTGTTCCCTTTGTTGTGATTGGATTGATAGTTTGCACACTTCTTGCGATTGGTTACATTGTCTTTACGCCAAAGGAAACTCCACTTGGAAAAGCGGCTAGCATGGTGCGCTCTAATAAAGCTGCTTCGGCGGTACCGTTGTTGGAAGAACTTGTTCAGCAGAACCCGGCCGATGTTAGCGTTTACCCGTGGTTGGCTCAGGCTTATCTTGCCACCGATCGATTTGCTGAAGGTCGCACTGCTCTAGACACGGCGTTTAGAGTTCGCTGTCAAGATGTCAATTTGGCGCCGGTGGTTGACAGCTATTCTACGTTTTACCAAAACCACAATCACTATGAAGAAGCTGAGAGGCTCTACAATTCGGCTCTGCAGGTAGTCAAGCCTGCCGAGCTATCCAATAGTCGGGCGCGCATGTACTTGCGCTGGTCGGAAGCCAATCTTGCCAACGGTGCTATTGATAGTGCCGTCACTCATTTGAGTAAAGCTTGGCAATATGCCGATAGTCTCGATGAACCGTTAAAATCGCAGGTTCCTCACCGTCTAGCTGAATGCTATCGGCAATTGGCTGCGTTGGCTGAAACTCGCGATAAAGATGAAGAGCAGGCCGTTGCTATGCTAGAGAAGAGTCTGACTGTAAGCGATGAACCGGGTACGCGGATTGCTCTTGGTGCTCTATATAGCAAGCGTAAAGACACAAGTAAAGCGATTGAAAACTACGAAATAGTTTGTAAGCAGGATGCTAACAATCTAGAGGTGCGGCATCGCTTGATAGAGCTTCTGTTGGCGAAGAAAGATCTTGCTCGGGCTCAGGAGGCTTTGACCGAGCTAGTCGATAAAGAGAAAAGTTTCGACAATTACGAGCTGCTTGCCAGTCTTAATTTGAAGTTGCAAAACTATCCGGGAGCGGTGCGCTCATTAGAGGAGGCTGTTTCGCTTAAGCCCGAGGCGTCAATATCGCTATTGAAGCAGCTTTTGAGCACACTTAATACTTGGGGCGCCATCTTGGTCAAAGAGAATAAAGCTCAGGAGGCACTGTCGGTAAAAGGCCATGCTGAGCGCGTTTCTGAACAACTGGCTATGCTAATTAAAGAACAGAAAAAGGACGAAGTAAAACCGGAGGCGGCCAAGACTGATAAGTGGAACCCTGGCACGCCGCCAATATCGGTGATTTCTTCAAGAAATTGGTTGGCAAAAGGAAGCTTGACACCCGAAGGTGAAATCAAGATCAAAAACATTTCGGGCGAAGCCGTAACTGACCTTACATTGACGGCAGTTTTCTACGATAATACAAAGAGACGCACCAATGGCTCAGTCGGTTTGCCCGTCGCAAATCCTTCGTCTATTGCTTTTGCGCCCGGTGCCGAGCGCACGCTTTATTTTTCTTGTCCGAATATTGTTAAGGATGATCATCAACTTGCCGTTATCATCTATTGGAAGGGAAAACTGCTGCAAGAATTTCCGGTTGTGAAGCAGCACTAAGAGTTGTAGAAAATCGTATAACTGATGTAATGCAAGAAAATTTCAATCCAGAATCAACAAACTCCGAAGTCGATCAGCCGGCCCCACCACCTGTGCCTAGTTGTCGCCACGAATATGTGCGTATCTTTCAAAGACGGCTGAAGGGTCTTGATCGACGTTTGGTATCGACAAAGGCTTATTTGCCTATTGGTTTTAAAATTGGTGATTTCGGTCATCTCGGTGAAAACAGCTATTGCTTTTGCACCAAATGTAGGGCACGTCTTTATCCTAAGCGCACCCAAGCCGACAAACTACAGGCGCGTTTGGCTGCCGCTGCTGGAAAGCTTAGCGCTGAGCAAGCGGCCCTAGCTGATCAAGATTTGCTTGATGAAGTTGGTTCAGAATTGATGCAAGAAGTATTGAATGAATTTTCGGCTGAGAAGCTATCGGCAGACAAAATTGGTATTGATATACACGTAGAAGAACTTGAGCCTGAAATGGTCGACGTTCAAGATATCGAGGCGGAAGGAGTTAAACTCTCAGATGAGGAGGATAGCTGTGCGTTGTCGGAAGAAGAAAACTAAAGGCTGGTTGCATCTATTGGACCGAATAATGTTCTTTAGCGCAGTGGTGCCGCCTGGCTATATCATTTATCGCTTTGTCCGTTGGTTTGTCAGGCAAGAAGACGGCTTAAGTAAATCTGATGAGACTGATGACGCTTTAGACTAAGCAAGGGTAAGCTTTAGACTAAGCAAGGGTAAGCTTTAGACTAAGCAAGAGTGAGCTTTCAAATAAGGCCTTACGGATGGCAAAAGAGCGGGAATGGCGAGCTATTTATTGAGAGTATTTCGTGCAGCACTGGTTAGCTCATTGGGGCTGGGCGGCGGCATTGGTCTCTTAATTATGATTATTGTCTTGACCAACAAGAATGAGCCAAATGCATTTCACTATGGTCTAATGGCTGGCCTTACCATTGGTGGTATTTTCGCGCTCTTCACTATCGCTGTTCTTTTACCTCTTGACCTCAGCGCTCACGTTTTCCTTAGTAAGGGTCGCTATCATCAAATTTGGGAGCTTGAGCAGACTCGAGAAATTGAAGTGACTGGCACGGGAAAACAAGTTTTGCATGCTGCTCGTCAAGCACTACTGGTAGTGCCCTACGTTACTCGAGTTTCTGACGATGTCGAGCATATGATCACTCGTGCCGCCAGCGGGCCTAGTTGGCGCTCCGGTGGTGAAGAGATGGAAGTTGAACTCAATTGTAAGGCTGAAAATCAATGGCAAGTGAAAGTTGTTAGTCGGCCTAGATCTAAAAACGTGGTTTTTGACTATGGCAAAAATTTTGAAAACGTTGAGACTTGGCTTGGTCAGTTTGACAGTCTTTTGAAAGAGAGCAAAGCTTGAGCCTAAGTTTTAGCTGCAGTTGCCACTGAAGTAAACTTAGGCCCTTGCCCCAGTAATTAGCGCTTGTAATCGCTATCGCTTCTACTGCAAAAGAGAAGATAGTTCGTCTGCATGTTCTTCCTCAACGGCAAGAATGTCTTCGAGTAGTCGTCTTGTGGTTGAATCACTATTACCAATGTGTTCAATCATGCCGCGATAAGACTCAATTGCTATCCTTTCCGCTACAAGATCTTCTTTGATCATGTCCTTGAGATTGGTGCCAATTACATATTCAGCGTGACTTCTCTCAGTTAGTGTGTCAGGGTTAAGATCTGGTTCACCGCCCAACTGGACGATACGCAAGGCTAATCTGTCTGCATGAGCCAACTCTTCGTTTGAATGAGCGAGAAACTCTTTGGCGATAGCTTCTGAATTGACGCCGCGGGCCATATAGTAATGACGGCGATAGCGCATGACGCAGACTAGCTCTGTGGCGAGCGATTCATTGAGCATTTTATTTACTTTTTTGATGTCGGCCGAATAGTCGGCTGTGACAGCTCCGTCTTCGACATGGCGACGGGCCCGCTCTCTGATCTCACTAACGCTATGCTTGGGCTCGGTGGCCTCTTTAACAGCGCTACTATGATTTTTATTATTGCTCTTATCCATTTTCCCAGACATCGTTACTTCTCCACTTAACAAGGTGCAAGTGTAAACTTGCTCTGCCTATAGCGCTGGAGACTATCCTTGAGTTGATTAGTTCCACTTTTCTCTCAATGTGGTAATTTGAACCTATGGGCCCCGAACAAACTCAAATTCAACCTATAGCTGAGACGGCAATACTTATGGTCAAGCTCTTACACGCTGGGCTATCGGTGGCTGGGTTTGCCTTAGGCGTTGCTATTCTTTATTTCTTCCGCCCCGGCATCACCGTGCGCACAGCCATTGTGGCGGGCAGTGCCCTCACCTTAGTCAGCTCAATTTTGCTAGGCGGTGACCTTTTTGCGCCCGTGCTAGTAGATGACCGGTTTACACTTTTGCGGCGTCTTGGCTGGTTTGCTCTGGGCTTGCTTTTTGGAGCCGGTCGAGGCGACCGTATTGTCAATTGGATTCGCCCGCCAGTTATTCCCGTATTTGTCAGTGAACCTGTATTTATGACAGAGAAAGAGCTTAAAACAGAACAAGAACTCAAGACAGAACAAGAACTTGAGGCTGAGCCAGCAATTAATGAACATCCTGCTACGGCTCCCGATGCAAACCGCGAAGCTAAGTAGGGCTTAGATTCACACTGAAATGCCCTCTCCATATCTTTCCAAATAAGCTTGCGCTTCGTATTTCCCCCACTGACACTGGTCGTCTCAGGCGGCAATATATGTATAGAGATACTTAAGTGGAACGGCCGGTGAAAGAAACACTTACCGAAAAAATAGTAAGCAACATCAATCCTGCCGATTTCGCTCAGGGCTTTTATCAAGGTGCCATAGAAAAGCCTGTTGATGCGGTGCGTCAGCTAGTTGGGCTCAATGGTAGTGACCGTGACAAAGAGAAGATAGCGCCGAAAATCGAAAGCAAGCGCACTCTAGCTACTGAAGCTGGTGCTATTGCTGGGCAAATCGTCGATTTTAGTATCTTAGCCGTGGCCAGTCATGGGGCCCTCAAACCTTTGATGAAAGAAAGCATTAACTCGGTGGCTGGCAGCGCAAGTAAAATGTTTCTAGCCGGTGCCGTTGATGGCGGTTTATTGACTAGAAGTTCTAGCGATAAGAGTTTATTGCAAGGTCGCCTTGAAGGTGCTCTGGTATCGGGCACAACTTTTGCTGTCATGGGTGGGGCTAGTAAGGCCTTAGAGGGCGTGAAACTTCTGCCTAATAATGACTTTGTCGCTAAGAGTTTAAGTAGCGCTTTGGCTGGTGGCGCCGGTGGTGTAACTTCGGCCTATGGTCATGCTTTTACTCAAGAACATCGCCTAGCCACAGGCTCTGAAGTTTTGAGTAGCGCTGGTCAGTTTGCAGCCTTTGGTGCTGGTTTTCATGCTTTCAATGCTGGTGTCGTTAAAGTGGCTAAGTTACCGGCTGTTGAAGGTGCTTATTACCGCACAAAGTGGAACATTCAGGAAGGTGCTACCGAAGGCAAACGACTATATTACGCCACTCTTAATGAACTCAATTTACAGCATCCTATTAAGCGCCTAAACGATTTTGTCAATCCAGTTAAACTGCCAGAGCTGCCTAGAGTGGCTCTCACTGCCGAGAATAATCCAGTTACTGCCTTTGAAAAAGAGTATCCGCAGTACATCAGAAAAATTGAAGCCTTAGAGAAGAAATACGAAGAGACACCTAAAGGCGATAGGCGCGATGTCTATGACGAAATCGGTGAAGAGCAAGCTAAGTTTGCCGAGAAACTTCTGGCAATTTTGCACGGTACAGCAGACAAGCCTGGGCTTAATTCATACAGCAATGCTGAGCTGGCACAGGGCCACAGTGTTGAACGAGTGGCTGCCATACGAGAGACTCTTACAGCTTCACTAAAACGGTCAAGTTATAAGTCTGCTAGTGAGTTTGAAGATGGTATGGCTAAGCTAGCACCGCGTGATATCTCGGGAGAGCACGATACATTTAGCATCCTCATGGGTTTAGGCAAAGCCCGCGAAAGATTTTTCAATTTTGATGAAGGTGCATTGGGTAAGAAGCTTTCTCTGCCAGGAGACTATCACTACAAATCTCGCGCCTATGGTACTCCTGCTGATTGGATGCCATTTGAATCTAGCGCAAAACTGAGCAATTTATTTCATGCCACAGTCTCTCGTGCTCTTGATTCTATCTTCACTGAGGGCAAACTACTTCCGGCAAAAGAACTGCGCTTACGTGGCATCAAGCAAGTTGCTGGCGAGAGTGCCGATGAGCAATTTCCACGTCGGGCAATCTCGATGACACGCAATTTTAGCGAGGCATTTTGTTACCACCGTCATAGTCCTGAGAGCTTGGCTGACTTTCCTGTGGTATTCGGTATATCGCGCCATGCAGTAGCCGGTTCAAAAGGCTGGAACGCTGGCATGCTCGAACCAGGTGAATTGCTCACTAATAAGCTCAATATTGGCACTGGTCTCTTTGAAAAACTCGGCCTACGAAAACCAGATATCACTCACATTTTCGTGCCAGATGGTCAGGTGCCAGTGGTCAACAGAGCACTGGCAAGTCACCGAATTGGTGGCGTGCGCGTGGTTGGCTTCAATGATATTGACACGCCGCAGTGGCAGCCAATATCACATTAGAGTCCGAGGAAGTCTGGTCCGCTGCCTTGAGCTGTTGGTTTGACTCTGAGGTTGACTTCAGGGCAGACGATTTCGCAAGTACGGCAATGTACGCAGTTTTCTAGCGACATGCCGTGCTTTCTCACATCTTCAATGATGTCGATTCTGTGCACTTCGGCAGTGCAATCAGAGACGCAAGGTGTGGTCTTACCTAGGGCTTCATATTTACTGATGCACTTGACGCAAGTAGAAGCGTTGAATTCATCAATGTGATTGTTGCCTTCGTGATACTTGGTAGAAGCATAGAAGACAGCATCAACTCTTGAGTAAATAGTTGATTTGTCGAAGTTCTGTGGCTCATCATACTTAGGTGGTACCCAAGCTGGAATGATGTGTTTGTAGTCTTCTACATACTTGATTGGACCAATATCAATTTTGCCTTCAATCAACGAAAGCGATCTGATGCCGTCTTTGGAAGAGCCAAGTGGGTTTTTGAAACCGACTTTGAGCATACCAATCCAGGCATTAGACTTATCGATGCTCTTGGCTATATCAGGCAAGTAGCGGCCTAAAAGTTTTGGATTTTCGATGAAGGCCCAACGGAAGTAGCGGTTTTTGTAAGACTCTTTGATAACGAAGCCGTCTTCTAGTTCTTTTTGATAAGGAGCTAGTGCAGCTTCTGAAGTGTCGTCTTTGACTAGGGCATCATGGAGAACTTTGGCGGCAACGTAGCCGCACTCCATCGCTCGGTCTACACCGGCTAGATACTTGACGTCAAGGGTGCCGAGAGCGTCGCCCATGAGCAGAGCGCCTGGTACATAGAACTTCTTAGGCAAGCTGTAATAGCCGCCTTCAGGAAGAAGAGCCGCGCCATATTTGAGTAGTTTGCCACCAGCAATCAATTTTTGAATAAACGGATGTTTTTTGTAGTCTTGCAGCTTTTGCTGTGGATTCATGTTTGGATCTTGGCTATCAAGGCTGATCACCATACCAATAGTCAACTTACTGTCTTTCATGCCATAAACGAAGCCACCACCAAAGGTGCCATCAAGCAGTGGGTAGCCTAGAGTGTGCCAGACTTTACCTTCAACACTTTCGTTTAATTGCCAAACTTCTTTGACGCCAACAGACCAAATTTGTGGATTGTCGCGCAGCTTAAAGTGGTCGACCACATCTCTTGAGATAAAGCCTTTGTCGCCAAAACAAGTGAACTTGCCGTAGACATAGTCTTCTTCAGATTTTGGTTCTTCAGTGACAGCAACACCGGCAACTCTGCCATTTTCAAAAGCTACTGAGTGAGCAGCAAAGCCTGTAAAAAGGTCGATGGTTACATTCGGTACTTCTTTGGCCTTCTCTTGTACTTGATTGGCCATCCAATTAACTACATAGCTCAAGGTCAAAACCAGGTAGCCTGTTTTGTCAAAAGATTTAGGGTATAGCTTGTGCGGGATGTCCCATTTCTTCTCAGCGCCAAGCACTGAAAATTCTGATTCAGTACAAGTGGCTTCAATGGGGAAGCCTATCTCTTTATAGTTCGGCCATACTTTTTCAATGATGTGCGGGTTAGTGACCGCACCGCTCATTATATGGGCGCCGAAATCTTTGCTTTTCTCAAGAATTGCAATGGTGTATTGCTTCTCGCTACCCTTGGCTAATTCAAGGAAACGGTAAGCGAGAGTGAGGTTGGATGGGCTACCACCAACTAGAAGTAGGTCATACTCAATGCGATCCGACAACTGCCTCGACCCCCTTTCCTGACTGAATCTCTTTGAACTGTTTGATCATTTCTGGAACGATCTGATAAATGTCGCCAACAATGCCATGGTGAGCAAATTTGAAGATTGGCGAATCTGGATCTTTGTTAATGGCAATGATCAAGCCTGATTTGGACATACCTACGCGGTGTTGAATGGCACCAGAAATACCGCAGGCTATGTAGAGTTTTGGTCTTACCGTTTTACCAGTCTGGCCAACTTGGTGCTGGTATGGAATCCAACCAAGGTCTACAACTTTTCTTGAGGCGCCGATGGCTGAGTTTTCAAAAGTGTCCGCTAACTGTTTCAACAAGTCAAAGCCATCAGCACTACCGAGACCATAGCCACCACCAATGATGACATCGGCCTCTGTTAGCTTGATGCCTTTTGAAACTTCTCTTACTGTATCGGCCACAAGTAAGCGATAGTCTTCATGAATCAGTTTGACTGGAACGGTACTGATTTTGCCTTTGCGACCAGGCTCATTTTTGTTAGGAGTCATTACCCCAGGACGGGTGGTGGCCATCTGTGGGTTTTTCCAAGGCCCTAAAATTCGGGCTTTCAAACTTTCGCCAAAGCTTGGTCTGATGGCATAGAGACAATTAGGATAGAGACCAATTTTTGATGGGTCTACTTTGTTTTTGTGCTCATATGGTCCGATGTCAAGCTCGGTGCAGTCAGCCGTAAGACCGGTCTCGAAGTGAGCAGAAATACGAGGAGCTAAGTCGCGACCTGTTGTGGTCGAGCCCAGCAAGCAAGTATGGGGTGGTTCAGGCAATGAATCGAGGAAGTCGATTACTACTCTTCTGTAAGGCAGAGTGCGGTAAGAGAAGAGTTCTTTGTCGTCGGCCACATAAACTTCGTCGGCGCCGGCTTCAACCAACTTTTGCGGCATGTCGCCTAAGTTATAGCCGAGCACTAGGCACTTAAGATTGCGTCCCATTTTGTCGGCAAGAATACGCCCGGCGCCAAGTAACTCTAGGGTCACTGGTTGGAGGTCTCCTAAGATTTGCTCGGCAATTACGAGCACATCTCCCTTAGGACAAAAGGCTGATACGTCAGGCTGTTCACTCATTTCTTTGTCTACTTACTTTACTTAATGACTTACTTACTTACAGACAGAGCTAACTAAAAACTGATTGAGGTCGCTTGCTTTGAGAACATCGCCTACCAACTCGTGAGCTGATTGACCTTCGTGCATGGTGCAGCTTCCACCTAGTTCGCCTACTTTTTCAGTGGCGGCGACAATTGTAGGTGAGCCTTTTAGACCAGTACGCTCTGGGTCGGCGCCTACTAGGTCAAGGTCGATGGTGTGAATGAATTTCTTCAATTCATCTTGGTCTCTGGCCAGGCGTCTTACTCTCCATGCCCCTCTGAACGATTTGTATTCAAGTGGATGGTAGGAGTTGGCAACTGTGAGAAGAAGTGGTGTTTCAGCTACAACTTTTTGGTAGCCACCTTCGATAATTCTTCGAGCATGTACTTTGCCGTCTTCCATATGGAAGTCTTCACAATAGGTCACTTGAGGTAAGCCCAGGCGCTCAGCTAGCTGTGGACCTACTTGAGCGGTGTCGCCATCAGTGGTCTGGAGGCCGCAGAAGATCAAATCGGGTTTGCCGATGTAATTGAGCACTTTGTATAGGGCGTAGGCTGTGGCCAGGGTATCCGATGCAGCCAGTCGGCGATCCGATAGCAAGTAAGCCTCGTCAACGCCGTGCTCAAGGCACTCAAGCAAAATTTCGACAGCCGGTGGCGGCCCCATCGAAATTGCTGTGACCTTGCCGCCATATGTCCTCTTGGCGTGCAAAGCCGCCTGCAGGGCAAAGCGATCAAAGGGGTTGAGCATGCGCTTGGCTTTTGCTCTATCAATGGTGCCATCAGGGTTGAGACCGGCCTTGGAGCCTGTGTCTGGAACCTGCTTCACCAAAACGTAAATGTTTAAACCGGCCGACATATTACCTTCTGGGTATCCTTAACTGAAAGATTCTACCTACATATGGCTGAAGCTTCCCTATTTGTTAATAAGAGATAGAGTCTACTTAACGAAAGCTCTTTATATCAGGGGTAGTTTGACTCTTTATTTCTTGCCGTAGGGCATTCTCAATTGTTTCTTTATATGGAAATCTCGATTACTTCAGATTATCCTTAGCTCACCTTGCAAATACCCGTTCCCCGTCGGCTTTTCAAGTGACGAGCGGAAAAACACAGAGAAGAATATGACTGCACATTTATTTACGACCTCTACTTCCGTCTCGGCCAAAGTTAAGCTGCTTTTCCTTTCTTTATCGGTCGCCATGGCGCAAAGCTATTCTCCAGCTTTTGCCCAAGTGCAAGTAATCAAAATGGGGCGCGGCGGCAACCAGAAGGAAAGTGTAAGCCCGAAGGAAAGTGTAAGCCCGAAGGAAAATGTCGGCCAGAAAGCAGATGCTGCTGCTCGTGCCCAGTACGATAGTCTGGTCGATCAATATTTTGCTAGTGCCTTTGCTTTTGCCCCAAGCTGGGCCACACAGGTGGGCTTTCACCAGTACGATAAGCAGTTAGAAGATCTTTCGCTGACAGCATTGAAAAATAATGAGGCTACTCTCATTGAATATCGCCGCAAATTTTCAGACCCAGCTTTTTTGCAGCTGCCTAGAGCCCAACGTCTAGACTTGTCTATGGTGCAGGCCAATATATCGGCTAGTTTGCTAGATTTGCAAGAACTGCATTCGCTAAATCGAGATCCCGATCGTTACCCCTCTTTAATTGCTGACAGTGTCTTTTCATTGGCTAAACGAAATTTCGCCCCGGTGGACGAACGCCTAGTTTCAGTCATTAGCCGCATTGAGAAAGCGCCGACATTGCTAGCTGCTGGTCGGGCCAATATTCAACCAGACAAAGTGCCTCGTATCTACGCTGAAGTAGCTTTAGAGCAATTGCCGGGCACTATTGAGCTGTTTAAAACTACTATTCCGGCGGCTTTTGCTTCGGCCAATCCTGAGCTAAGAGAAAAATTTGAAAAAGCAAACTCAAAGTTGATTGCTGAACTTGTTAGTTACCAAACTTTTGTCAAAGAGAAAATTTTGCCCAATGCCCACGGTCAATTTGCTATCGGTGAGGCTGCCTACTCGAAGAAGCTTGCATTTGATGAAATGGAAGATGAGAAACTCGATGTAATCTTGGCTAACGGCTACAAAGAGTTGCGCAGATTGCAAACTAGATTCAAGCAATTGGCTCGCGAAATCAATCCTAAAGTAAGTGCCCTTGAGTGTTTTGAGAGCATAGCCAGCGAGCATCCTCAGCCAGACAAATTGGTTTCGTCTACGGCCAATGTTTTAGATCGCATTGCTGCTTTTATTGAAGAGAAGAAAATTGTCACCATACCGTCTAAAGACAGGGTGACTGTGGCCGAGAGCCCATCTTTCATGCGCGCACTGACCTTTGCTTCTATGGACACTCCAGGGCCCTATGAAGACACTGCCAAAGAGGCCTTTTATTACGTCACACCCGTTGAAAGCGATTGGGATAAGAAGCGCATTGAAGAGCATATGCGCTTCTTTAGCTATGCTGACTTGCTTAATACCAGTGTGCACGAGGCCTATCCTGGTCACTACGTGCAGTTTCTTTGGGTCAAGCATGCACCATCAAAGGTTCGTAAGTTGTTAGGTTGCTCTTCGAATGCAGAGGGTTGGGCCCATTATTGTGAGCAGCTAATGATCGAACAGGGGTTGCCAGCAAGTGATTCTTCTAATGATCAAGATAAGAACCCAGAACAAAAGAAACTAGAACAGAAGAAGCTAGAACTAGTGCAAATTCATGATGCCCTGTTGCGGGTTTGTCGATATATAGTCGGTATCGAAATGCACACACGTGGATTGTCTTACGATAAGGGGCGTGAGTTCTTTATCAAAGAGGGATTCATGGAAAAAGCCAATGCTGAGCGTGAAACCAAGCGTGGGACTAAAGATCCGACCTATCTTGTCTACACATTGGGCAAGCTCAAAATAATTGCTTTGAAAGCTGAGTACAAAGCAAAAATGGGCGACAAGTATGATCAAAGAGATTTTCACGATCGATTTTTGAAATGTGGTTTCCCCCCTCTAAAAATTGTGCGCAGTGAAGTACTAGATTTAGACTTAGGTTTAGATTTGCCCAATGGTAATTAGGTAAAGAAAGAAAAAATTGAGCGGGAAACAAAACTAGTAGACCGTCGTCGAAGGTTTCATCTGAAGACTGTGTCATCTAAAGAGAAGTGGCTGTTGACAAAGGGGATGTAATGAAGCGCAAATCGAAAAACCTCGTTGCTCGAGCTTTACTACTGGTAGCTAGTTCTGCAGCTCTTGCCGGTGGCATTGTTGGGGCCATAGTGACTTTCCCCGGTACGGTCTCGGGCGGTCACAATTCAGCTGGCGCTTTCAATCTTGGAGTGGGCTGGAAGGCGAGTCTTGATGGCGCTCTGGTGGAGGCCAAGCAGAAGAAGAAGTATGTTCTTGCTGACGTATATACCGATTGGTGTAAATGGTGCAAAAGGCTCGATAAAGATACTTTTCAAGACGACCAAATGATCAAATATCTAAAGTCTAAGTTTATTTGTGTCAAACTCAATGCTGAAGGCTCTAAAGAAGGCAAAGCTGCGGCCAAGAAGTACCATGTGCACGGGTTTCCTTGTTCGCTGGTATTCAATACTGAAGGCAAGTTCATTGGTCGCTTAAGTGGCTACATGGAGCCGGATAAATTTCAGAGTGCTCTAGAAGATCTCATTGCTCATCCTACTGCTGCTTCTGCTGCTGCTGAGGCCGACGAGAAATAGTTAAAAGCCCTGCTTAGCACTCAGTAAGAATAATAAGAGAAGGCTCATGATTGAGCCTTCTCTATAAACTTGAATTCGATTTCGATAGTTACTGGGGTTGAATCACTTGATACATGGTTTCAAGAGCTAGAGGGCCGTTGCCGCATCTGCGAATGTAGTCTTGAGCGAGATTGCGAATATTGTTCATGTCTTTGAGATTGGGCATGAATCCGAAGCGCATCGACTTAGAATTGGCCAAAAGATGGCGAACGAAGCGCAAGCCAGCCTCTGTCGTTTCGCTATTGTCGGGGCCGCCGCTGCCCATGACGATGGTCTCTACCACTGTATTTTCGATGGCACTCTCTATGGCATTTATTTGAGCGCTCACTCGGCTGTTGAGTTGGCCTAGGTCAAAGTCGATGTGTTCGAAAGATGCGGGATCGAAATTCATTGCTTGTTCCTTTATTTGTTTTCTTGATTTGAATAATGAAGAAATTGTTGAGGTGATGCAATTACTGTAGGTGCCAGAAACATCCTTGGCAACTAAAGAAACGCTAAGGGACTATATCAACGCTGAATAAGGGTGGTGGAAATACGGTAAATCCCACGTCAATCAACGGCTTGAGCTTTACAGCTGATGTGAAGTAAATTTGTTTGCGTTTCAATCTGTAAACTGCAAGGGCGTATTTATGGCCATATCCAACCTAAGTGAAAATTCAATGAGTGACCAAGCTGTGGCCGCAATGAAGTGTCTAGTCAAAGAAGATCTTGATAAAGACGGCCTGACCTTAATGACTGCTCATCCCGAGCCGCAAATGAAACTTGATGAAGTCAAAATCAAAGTTCTGGCTACAGCGGTTTGCGGTACAGACAAAAGTATTTTCACCAGTGCTCAGAGCGAAGGTATTCGCAATGAGATGAAACGCTATATAGGAAGTGCTAAATATTCTCCTATTGTTGTTGGTCATGAATTTTGCGGCATAGTAGAAGCGGTTGGGGCCGGTGCTCAGGCCAGCAGCTTGGCTGCTCCTGATCACTTAAGAGTGCAAGTGGGAGACTACGTCACAGCCGAAATGCATCTTGCTTGTGGTCATTGCTTACTGTGCCGCACTGGCAGCGAACATATTTGTACTTCAGTCAAAGTCAAAGGCGTACACCTCGACGGTTGTTTTGCTCGCGCCGTTACTGTGCCTTACAAAAACGTCATATTGCTTGGTAAAGACGGAGACACATCGGTAATTCCACCACGCATCGGCGCCTTGCTTGATGCTTTTGGCAATGCCGTTCACACAGTTTCTGAGGCCGATGTGCGCGGTAAATCGGTGGCTATTCTTGGAGCCGGACCGCTTGGTTTAATGGCAGCGGCTCTCTGCAAAGATTTTGGTGCATCGCGAATTTATCTCACTGAGGCTGCTGACGTTGATCGTCGCTTCAAGCTTGCTTCAGATTTTGGCGTTCGTTATTGCTTTGATGTCGGCAAGGGGTCAACTGAACTATACGCAGCTGTAGATAAATACGAAACTGGTGCTAATGGTGTCGATGTCGTGCTTGAGATGTCCGGCTCGCCACCCGCATACACAGATGCTTTCAGAATTGTTCGCAATGGCGGCCTAGTAATTTTGCTCGGTATTGCCCGCAAACCGCTAGCCAATTTCGATATCGCCAATGGTGTTATCTGGAAGGGAGTGACGGTCAAAGGAATCTTTGGTCGGCGCATGTTTGATACCTGGGAAACTATGCTCAACTTGCTCAAGGAAGACCACAACGGCTTGCAAGAGCGCCTTTCGCGCATAATTGCCCCGGGTCTATATCCGCTAGAAAACTATCAGAGTGCTTTTGAATCTCTCATTAGCGGCAAAGAAATGAAATTGGTCTTTAGTCCACAAGATAATAAATAAGGGGTGCAGCATGAGCCAGACCGTTGCTAAAAAACTAGGAGTGAAATCACTCTATCAAGCTCTTGAGCACGAGCTTGGCCAAGCCAAAGAAGCTAAGACCTATAAATATGAAGTGCCGGTAGAAGGTCGTATGGGTGGAGTGGTGCAAGCCAATGGCCGCTCGCAGGTGATGCTTGCTTCTAATAACTATTTAGGGCTGGCCAATCATCCAAGAATTGTTGAAGCCGCCAAGAAAGGTCTCGATAAGTATGGTTATGGTTTGGCTTCCGTTCGCTTTATCTGCGGCACTCAACCAATTCACCTTGAACTAGAAGAGCGTATTGCTCGTTTCTTAGGCACAGAGGCTGCCATTTTGCATTCTTCTTGTTTCGCTGCGAACGAAGCATTTTTTGCCGCTTTGCTTGGTGCTCAACTTGGTGCTACTGATTATCGCGACGTGATTTACTCAGACGCTCTCAATCATGCCAGTATCATTGATGGTATCAGGCTCTCGCGTATTGCCGTTAAGACTACTGACTTAAATGCCTACAAGCACAATAATATTCAGCAGCTGCGCACAGCTCTAGCTGCTGACAAAGCAAAAGACTATCGCCTCTCTGTTATAGCCACCGATGGTGTCTTCAGCATGGAAGGTGAATATGCTAATTTAAAAGAATTTGTAGAAATGGCTAAGGACAATGACGCCTTGCTCTTTGTCGATGAGTCTCACTCGACCGGTGTTCTCGGTGCTACTGGACGCGGTACTCCTGAGCATTGTGGTGTGCATGGCAAAATTGACGTGATTTCGGGCACTCTAGGTAAAGCCCTTGGTGGAGCTGCTGGCGGTTTCATTGCTGGTAAAAAGCATTTGATCGATTTCATGCGGCAAAAATCACGGCCCTATACTTTCTCAAACTCATTGCCGCCAGCCATTGTCGCTGCTGCTATCGAGGCTCTCAACATCCTTGAAGAAGATTCTAGTCTGGTTGAGAAGCTGCATCAAAATACTGACTATTTTAGAAAAGAAGTAAAACGTCTTGGTTTCACGATTTTGGAAGGCATCCATCCGATTGTGCCGGTCATGGTTGGCGAGGCCGCCACTGCCATGGATATGTCTAATCAGTTGCTAGAACAGGGCGTCTATGTTAGAGGTCTCTGGTACCCGGTTGTACCCAACGGCGAAGCGCGCCTACGAGTGCAGATTTCAGCTGCCCATGAAGTGGAAGATCTTGACCGGGCGCTGGCAGCCTTTGCCGGCGTTGGAAAAAAGCTAGGTGTAATTTAGTTTGGGGCGGAGATGTTAGACGCGGAATTTCCCTTCTGATTTCGTAAGTAGCTACGATACATGTGTAATTTCGTCAAAGACTTGAGATACCTCTTGGCTATGATACTGGCTCTTTGTCTGAGCGGTATTGTTGGCTACTGTGCTCTTGCTGTCGATAGCACTGTGCCATCGACAGCAATACCATCTAGGACGGCTGAGTTGCAAAAGATTGAGAATACTTTCTTTAGCACCTACAATTTTAAGCTCAACGATCAGGGTGTCGAGCTGGTCAATAGCTACATCAAGCACCATCCAACAAGCTCTTTTGCTCACTATCTCAAGGGTCTAGGAGCGCACTGTAAAGCTTATTCGATGTTTGGTAACTATCAAAATTCGTTTAAGATGGCTGGTCAGTTGCAAGATGCTATCGCCTCTTACGATGATGCTTATCGACTGGGCCTGCGCTCTTCGATGCTTTTCTATCGTAGAGGAGAGTCGCAAATGGTGCTCCATATGGCTCAGCAAACAGAGAAAAATGCAAAAAAAAGAGTCAGTAGAGATCCTCGAAAAGACTGGGTCTGGGCTGCTCGCGGCATGATCTATGCCTCTATTGGTGACGACTCTAAAGAGTCTCGTTGCGATATTTTGGTTCGGCGAGCAATCACTGACCTAAATCAGGCCATCAAGCTTGAACCCACTTATGGCCCTAGCTGGGGCGCGCGTGGTATGGCTTATGGTGCTCAAGGCGACTTTCGCCGAGGGCTCAATGACACTCGCAAAGGCATCGAGCTTAGTCCTACTTTGCCGACTCTGTACTACGAGTATGCTGTAATTAATATGCAGATACGAGCCTATGGGGCCGCTCGCAAAGCCTTAGATAAAGCGCTCTCTTTAGAGCCAGACCATCCCGTTTATCGACTGATGAGAGCGCAGGCCGCCCTTGCTATGTTTGACAGCAAGGCGGCTGAGTCAGATATTTCTGCGGTACTGGCTAAAGAGCCAAACAATGCCGCCGCTCTCACCCTACAGAGTGTCATTGCAATTAAACAGAGTCAACCAGAGCAAGCCATGGCTGACCTCTTAGCGGCCGATGAGATTAATCGGGCGGTGGCCTCACCCGGTAGTGGGCGCGATGCCATTAGTGCCAGTACTGCTAGGAAGATGTTGTCCAAAGCGGCCTTACAGTATCGTGCTTTAAATGCAAGCAAGACCCAGTCTCTTTATGAGACCGGTATGTTGGAGTGGGGCCTGCGCCACTGGTCTGCTAGTATCTCGCGCTTTGAGACCCTGCTGGCCCGCAGTAAGACAATTGCTGCTACTGAGATGCATAGCGCGGCGCTCTGCGCACTTGCCCAATACTCTCGCGGCAAGGCAAAAGAAGCCGGGGCTCTCCTTGATAAGTACAGCCGCCTGGCTCAGGGTAGAGGCTTTGCTGGCACAGTAGTGCGTTATCTTGCTGGTCAAATAGACGAGTCGCAGCTTGATGCTTTATGCAAGAGCACCCAAGACCGCACTCTGGCAAATTTTTATAGTGGTGCCAAGCTTGCTCGACAGGGTAAGACTGCTCAGGCAAAAGAGAGATTGATCTGGGTGCGTGACAAGGGTGATCAGCATATGGATCAGTATCTACTAGCGATTATGGAGCTAGAGCAGTTAGGTGGGGAACCTTAGAATCAGATTCTTTCTCTCAATTGTGGATTGATTTGGTTCTTGCTTGGTCATTGGTACGGTATAGTTTCCGCGACCATAATCAACACTAAAAGAAGGTGCCAAACATACCGCTATTTTACTTGCTCCGCCATCCACATGCCACCGCCATTGGTTTTGCCTTCTAGGCGAGTGCCCTGATATTCGGCTTCATTGACGCTCTCTGCTTTGCCACGAAATTCAATGGTGCGTTCGCCTTTGTTTTTCCCTTTTGGACCTTTGACAGGAAAATATGTCACCCACATTTTTAGATTGGGGTAGGTGTAAGTACCCTTGACTTTGAAAGCTTCTTTGTTGGCTTTATCCATGCCGTGACCACTGATTTTGGTGCCTTCTTGTTCTAGATACATCCTAGCCTGGACAGTTTTAAACTCGAACTCGTAACCTGCATCCCATTTACCTGAAAGATCGGGGCGACGGTTGCCGCCACCTTGGGGCGCTGTTGGTTGTTGGCTCGGCGCTTGAGTTGGTGTGGCCGCTAAGCCGCCGCCATCTATTTGGGCGTCCCATTGACCTTCCACCACCTTACCGTTCTGAGTCGCTTTATATGTGCCAGACATATATGGGCCGCTGTACTCGGCAGTTTTTGCCATCTCAAAACTGCCTATATAAATGATTGGAGGCAAATTGGGATTTTCGTCGACGTGATAACGCTTGTGGAAAGTGATTGATTTGCCGTTGATGACCCCAGCATCGATAACGAAATTGCCTTGGGTACTGTCGTCTACTCCGACGCCCTGAAATGAAGTGCCGCTTTGGCTGATGTTCATGTGCGCTGACTGGGTGTCACCGCCAACTGAGTAAGAGACCTGCCAGTTGCCGGCTACCGGATTGGCAGCAGCGTTTGTACCGCCAGTGGGCTGTGAGGTGGTGGGTGAGAGCTTGACGGTTTGACAGCCAGTTAAAGTCAGCACAGACACTGAACTGATGATGATAGTAAGGCCGAGTAGTGCGACTCGCGCTGCTAGCTTCGATTTGAACTGTCCTGAGGTAAAGTTAGTCACTGTCATCGGTCCCGGTTTTCCTTTGTCTTAGTGCTCTGTCTAAAGTTTTGAGTGGCCTTCTGCTTTAGCGTTTTAGATCTGAAGTGGTTATCTCTATTTGCTGATCTATACATGGGCGTAGTAGCAATTCTATAGCAAGACGGCCCAATTTCCCGCATCTGGCCCTATTTAAGTAAGTACAGCGGTTTTATGGAGCTATTTTGGGGGCATGTATATTATTAATTCTTGCAATTTCATGGGAATAATACGAAGAAAAGCATGGGAGAAATACGTAGTCGCACGTTGACAAGGTATTTGCCGACAATCAGAATAGGAACACTTACCACCTGTCCTCTCTCGAAAGCAGCATCAATACTAATTATTCAAACGGTTAGTATTTCCAGGAGTTTCACTAGGTCATGACAGAAGCTGTAAAGCCTGCGACCGATAACACCGCTAAACCAGCGGTTGAAACTGATGCGTCAAAAAAAGAGAAAGCTGCAGCCGATGGCGCTCATGACAAGCTGGCAAAAGAAGCAGCTGATGCGACAAAACCAGGCGATGCCGCCAAAAAGCCTGAAGACGCCGCGAAAAAGCCTGAAGAAGTAGCGAAGAAGCCGGAAGAAGTAGCGAAGCCAGCAGCTGAGAAGAGCTGGGCGGAGCTTGCTTTAGATGAAGTGCGCAATTCCAGCATTGCCTCATGGATGGGCATTAAAGCACCCGATAAATCACATGCTGCCACAAAAGTTGAAGTGGCTGCTAAACCAAAGGCCGAGACGACGGGCTTTTTAGATTTGGGTGCCCCAATAAGCGGTTATGACGCTAAGAAAACTGAAGCGGCCTTAGAGCTAAAGAAACCAGAGGCAGTCAAAGCCGCTGAGCCAGCCAAAGAAGGCGGTGGCCTGTGGGGGTGGATTGGTGACAAGACTAGTGAAGCTGGAAAATGGATTAAAGATACTTTTTGGGCAGAGAAAGCAGAGAAAGCCGATAAAATCCTCGATAGCTTTAGCGAGGTCAAGCTTGATAATGCAACATATCAGTACAAGGCCGTTGCCAAAGAAGATGGTCTTTATGAATTTCTGACTAAGAAGAATGACGGTGATGTTTGCAAAATATCTGACACAGCTTGCACTCGCACCTTCGACAAAATCCAGACAACCTACGACAGACAGACAAAAACTAGCGAGATCGTTGATACAGAGACGCATAGAAAATTCAATCGTCTAGCGGACGGTTCACAAGTCGTGAGCAATCCCGATGGAACGAAGTTTGGCAGAAGACCAGATGGCTCCTACTTCTCTGTCGTTAATGATCAGATCGCCGAGGTCCGAGGCGACGCCGACAAGAAAGAAATTAGTCAAAGGCTTGATGAGTTAGAGAGACTCTACCACCGCGGCCAAAGGGTAGATATCAATCGGCCTGGAGACTTACCATGTCACGGCAAGCACAATAGAGTTGATAGTGGCGAGAACTTCGATCTAACTGCTTCTCCTGATGGAAAGGTTACATTCGGTCGCGTGGACGGCAAGCAAGTTGCCATTCTTGAAGATAAGAGTTCATACGTATTTGATCCAAGAACCAAACAAGCTATCCACGTAGATGCCACAGGTAAGATTTTAGAGCGCGGCACAGCTGAAGAGATGGCGAAGAAGGTTCCTGGCTTAGTGATGCTTCCAAATGGTCGCATGACCATGGAAGGCAGCTCGGCTGTATTCAAGACCGATGCCGCTACGGGGCAAACAACAACAGAGCAAACTGCCGCTAGCGGCAAGAAGATTATCAGTGTCAGTGCTGATGCCAACGGTGTCGAAGAGACAAAGTTCGTTGGTGCCGATGGCAAGGTCATCTCGCAGAGCGTGATTAATCATAACGATCCAGAGCATCTGTTCGTTCAAAAGGATGCTGAGGGTAAGGTACTTACAAACTACAACGTTAATACCAATACATATGAAGCGGCCGACAATTCATTCAAATTCTCAGACGACGGCACTGAATTGTTTGGTGGCAAAGTTTACGTAAACAGTTCTGGTGACATCAGTTATTCCGACGGTGTGCGCTTATCCAATTCTTCTCCAGGAGCTATACAAGCTTCTGAGGCTGCTGCAACTTCTGCTTCTGCAAATGCCACAAGTGTGGCTAGCGCCCTTTCAGCTAAGGCTGGAAACCCTGCGACAGTGTCTGCTGGTGACCTGAGCGCTTGTTATGGTGCCTACGGCAATATTGTTGCTGCCATGAATGCTTGCTTGACCAGTGGTAATTTTGCTGGTTTTGGTCAGTGTCTGGCTGCGAAGGGTGCCCTTGAGAGTGCCATCGGGGTTATAGCGCCTAAGCTAGTTGCTATGGATGATGCTGCTAAGTCTGGCTTGAGTGGCTACGCCTTGAATGAGGTAGGTCAAAAGACTGGTGGCTCGACGAACTATTTGGCTATTGAAGAAATCAGAAATCGTCAAACAGGTACTAGTCAACCCACATAAGCGGCACTAGTTGGGATGTCTAGTTGTTTTGGCTAGTGCTTTTGCTGTAGTATTTTGCCTTGCAGTTTATTTATGAGGGCAAGTGTGGAATGTATCACCTGTCTAACTAATTTCGCGAAAAGTAAATGGAGTACTAATGGCAATACCCATGAACACCTCAGTGACCGTTCTTTTGATGAGCGGTGAGCAAGTTGATGGAGAGGTTGCTATGGCAGATCAGGGCACATATCTCTGTCTGCGTCGCGAGAATGAGACCCTATATTTACCCTGGTCAGCAATTAAAGTGGTGCGCGGGCCCGCTCTGCCCGAGCGCGGTGTTGGTTCTGCCTTGAATAAATACAGCGCTAGTACTTGATTCTAGATTTCGGCTCACATAGATTTAGTGTGCCTTTTAAATTTGTTCGTCCCAGCTGTTTGTAAGTGAGTTAGCCTCGAACCACTGTTTGATACGCAGGCGCACTCTGCTCTCTCTAAACTCTTTGAGACGGGCCAACTCTTCTGGGTGGCTGGCCAATACTTTATTGAATCCGGCTAAAGGGTGCGGACTTACCATTGCCATGTCTAGAATTGGTTGCAGGCTCTTGTTTTCGATTGTCTTCTGAAAATCACGGAGGTCATCTTTTAGTTGATTTGGCCCCGGCTTGGGCAAATACAGATAGCGCTCTTTGTGCTTCTCAATTTCATCGGTAAGCTGTTTCAGATCATACAGATTTTGATGCACTAGTTTGACTGAACCATTTCTGGTATCAAGATAGTATTTATTATCTGGGGCATCGTCTTGCCATGCATGAACTAAAGCTGCTAAGTCGAAGACTAGCTCTTCTTTAAAGGTTTCTTCGTCTTCATCGAGTTCGTCTAGGTCGTCTTCGTCTAGGTCATCGTCGTCGAAGTTATCGAACTGTGATTGTGGTTTACCTGAACTCATTGTAGCCTCTCTATTTAGCTGACAAATTCCAATCAATCAAACAATGCACTGAATCGCTGGAGCGGCCTATGATTTTACCTGATTGATCAAGGGCAAAAATGCGAATGGGAAAGACCGTGCCAGTCGAAGCTGTTTTTGAGGCGAGGGGCTGGTCTGTATGCTTGAGAATAAGAGTTCCCTTGGCATCTTTCTGATCAATTGTTGTCGAGCTGGCATCCGGATATTCTGCATTGTCTGCCTTGAATTTGCTATCAGCTAATCCAATCTCAAATTTTACGGCAGCTGCCGAATCTATTTTACTAGCGTCATAGCTCAACATCAAAGTATTATCGCGGCCGTAGACAGCTGTCAGACCGAGAACTTTGAGATCTGGATAGTTAAAGCTGAAGGCGGAAAAACGTCTTTTGTTGGGGCTTTGAGTGATGCTTGCTTGAGCAGTTAATAGTGGTACTGGTGGTGCCACCACTGTTTCGGCTGCGGCTTTTGTTGCTGGTTCTGCTGTTGACTGTAATTCTGTTCCTGCTGCTGCTACTTGTGCTGTTACTTCTTCTGCTACTGCTTCTGCTACTGCTGATTTAGCAACGCCGATTGCCTTGACTGCTACTTTCGCACCTGCTGGGAAGCCGAGCATAATGTAAGAAGGGAATCCATTGGTAGTCCAACTGGTACTGCGCAATGGGAAGAAATAGCGGTGATACTGATTGTCGTTACTAAAAGCATCAACTTGAGTTCTTCTGTCCCGTGGCTCCCACTCGGAGTTCCAGTTTGTTAGCCAGTGCAATTCAACTGGGGTGTGGGGTCTCAGAGGCGGTCCGTCAATCTTTGCTTCGACATACAAATAATCTCCTTCTAGAGGGCTTATGCCCTCGCAATCAATGCGCAGGGCCGCGCCATTAGTATTGCCACTTTCTAATAGAAGATTTTCTCCAGTGCTGTCAAGTTTGACTGCGCCGTTATAAAACTCAAGCGGGGGTGTCACCCGTTTGGCTATTTGTTGCGCTGTCAGTGGGCTTTGAAAATTTTCGTTAGTAACTTCGAAATCGGTTTTTATCAAATCAACTAGTTGCTTTTCAAAGTGAAAAGCAATATTGCCTATTTTCGCATCTCGGCTTTGGTCTCTGAGGCAGTCTTTTAGGGCTCCAGCTGAGATGTTTTGACTTCTAGGCAGCTTCTCTGCTGTGTCAATTAAGATTGGTTCAAAGGGCGAAATTATCGGTGCAATACTGAGTGTTTGGGGTAAATTGCGCAGAATTAAATATGCACTCTTTTCTCTACCACCAAGCATCTCTATTGACTGGGAGAGTTTGGACCAGAGCTTTCCTTGCGATTTATACGATGATATCTGGGTGTGGGTCAAGGGAATTAGGAAAAGCAGTGTGAGAACCACTAATAACACGCTAGCAAGCGCTTTTATCGTGCGGACGACCAGATTGTTTTCGATCTTGTTGTATTGAATAAACAGAGGACTAGCGAGAGTGGTGGCTACCAGAAAACTGAATGTTGGCAAAATAGGGTAAAGCCAGCGCGCACCCATAAGAGTTTCACGATCTACTATTTCTCGATTTAAGAGCAAGTAGATGAAAGCAAAGCCTAGAGCAATACCGATGCGATTGCGAAATTGAATGCTCAGCATCAGCGCTATTAGAGAGAGGACCAGTGGTGCTGGAAATAACAGATAGCTTAGTTTGAAGGTCTTGTTGTAGTTTTTATTAATCGATCTGTTAATTGGAATTACAAGTGCGCTTACATTACCTAGGGGCTTACTTAGCACTGAGAGTTCGTTGGCTTCTGTCTGCGCTTCTACCTTTGCCTCTGTCAGTGCGACAATTTTAGGTGGAAGGTTTAAGGGATTGGAGGCGTCGGAAGGCGAGTGGCCAAGGTAATTGAAGCTTGAGTAAAGCGCTCCAGCCGAAGCTCCTATCAAATACATGATGAGAAGCAGCCGCGTGTTTTTCTGACTAGAAGTCTGACTAGTGGTTTTCTCTTGCCTGGCTGAGTCTTTTGTGGCCAGATAAATGCAAACAGCAGGGAAAAATACCACAACCGCTAAATGAACTGAGCACAGAGAGGCAATCATAGCCAAACTACCAGCAGCTCCGCTGAGTATAATGCTGCGCTTCTTGTCGATACTATTGGCAGAAAAACTGAGCAGCAGAAAAGCTATAAGGCTAAAAGTGGTGCCAATCTGTAGAGGGAAGCCACCTAGCCATGACACTGCTTCTGGTGCTAGCGGGCTGAGAGCAAATAGTAAGGCGGCAATGGCAGATGTGGCAAAACAGGCCAAGCTCGTTTCTGTTGATTGGCTATTTGCAAGGTGCTGTGCTCTTAGGCTGGCAATGAAAAGCAATAGGCTGTTGCCTAAATGTAGGGATACCGCAGCAAAGTGAATTAGTCCGATTTTTCCAGCAGTGATGGCCACTAAGCAAAGATTTGATAGATTGCCGTAGGGGCCGTTGCCATCTCGTAAGTCGAAGCCGGCAAAATTTAAAAATGCCAGACTTTCGTGGCTAAACAGGCCAGCTTGAATAAGGTTTTTCCACCAGGCCAACAAATAGTGTTCGTCATACATTGCTGGTGCTGACAGCGTTGGGAGGTAGAGTATTAAGACCAATACGGCAATTATGCTGGACACTACAACCAGACCGGTCATTGTGGCTGCCGATGGCTTTATTCCCTGTTGCTGACCGGTTGGAGACTGAGAAGTATCGGACATTTATGTCTCCATTTAAAGCAAAGCTTTAGCGTACAAATCTAGTGTGGGCGGCTTTGACAAGTTTGTCTTCTGGATCTTGCTCGTACGCTGTTTTTAGTTCAGCCTCTCCGGCTTTGCGTGCACCAAGCTTCTCGATTAGCAACATACCAAGTTGGTAATGAGCTTGGGTATCAGCAAAGTTTATTTCTGTAGCTTTGCGTAAAAGTTTTTCTGCGTCTTTGTATTGCTTCGCTTCAATGGCCGTCCATTTGCCCATGGCTGTTAGATAAGTAGAATTCAGTGGTTGCAGCGCTGTCGCTCTTTCAAGCAGTTTCTTTGCTTCTTGACTGTTGTGGAACTGCTCCCACGTGAGCATAGCCAATAAATAGTTGGCTTGGGCGTTGTCTGGATCTGTATCGATAGCAGCCTGATAGGCTAGTCTGGCATCGCCTGGCTTGCCGAGTTTTTCGAGAAGTATACCAAGCCGTTCATGGGCGAGGGAGAGGCGCGGTTCAATTGCTAGGGCTGAGCGGATTTCTTCTTCTGCTCCCTTGTAGTTTTTGAAAAGTAATTCTTGCACTCTGGCTATACCCAGATGGGCTGACGCATTCTTCAAATTGACTTTTAGAGCCCGCTTATAGAGGTCGTCTGATTCGTTGTAGATTTTTTTGTAGGAGACCAACAAATCACCTAGTGCCACCATGGCTTGGTCGTATGTTGGATCCATTTGAATTGCTTTGCGATATTCGCGTTCTGCTTCATCGACACGGCCACGCTGATTGAGTAAGAAATTGGCAAAGAGATAGTGTGGTGTGCCTTTGTCTGAACCTAGCTCGATGCCTTTTTTTAGTTCGACTTCTGATTCTTCTAGGCGTTTCTTATCTAAGGCAAGGATGTTACCTAACTCGCTATGTATTCGGGCATTGGCTGGTGCTAGCTCTATGGCGCGGCGAATTTCCTTTTCTGCCTCAGCTAGTTTGCCACTGGTTAGATAGAGTAAGTGCCCAAGCGATAAGTGTGCTTCCCAATCGTCGCCATCACTTTCTACTGCTTTGCGAAACAGAGTTTCACTTTCAGCCTTGTCGCGACCATGTTTTTCTAGCAACAGGCCAAGGTTGACCAAGGCTCTTGTGTTCAGATTGTTGAGTTCAAGAGCCTTGCGATATTCTTGCTCTGCTTGGTCAACGCGATTGAACTTGTGTTCGTTGATGTAGCCTAGCAAATTGTGTGCCATTGAGTTAAATGGGTCGAGAGTGATGGCCATCTGTACTTGACGCAAAGATTCTTCTACGTTGCCTGCGCGCAAGTCAGCTAAACTGAGAAGCTCTCGCCCACGAGAAGAGCTGTCATCGTTGAGTACTGCTCGGCGTGCGGCATCTAGCATTTCTTTGTAACGACCTTGCTGATCGTATAATTGAGCTAGGGTAATATAACCTTCGATTGTGCCGGGGTTAGCCTTTGTTGCTAGTTCGAATTCATGAATGGCATCCCAGGTTTTGTTTTGTTCTACCAGCTGATTGCCCAGGCGAACGTGCTCGACATAGGCTGAGAAATCTAGAGCGCCAGCACTTCCACTGGCAAGCGAGCGAGAGCCGGCTGAAGTGGAAGTGCTGGCAATTAGGCCGTCGCCTAGAAGGGTGGTGGGGGCTTCTCTGTTGACAGTCGGTGGTGTTGATAGCAATAGGCTGGGCCCCGAGAAAACACCGGCCATCACCGGGGTTTGTACCTCGCCTTTGTCTTTCAATACGGTTGACTGCACCTTGCTGCGCATTAGATTGAATGCTTGTTCAATGTTACTGCCATTGCTGCCTTCTTTTGAGGCTGTTTCTCTTAAGGCATCAATGAAATAGCGAGTGAAATAACTGTTATGCAGGTCGTCTGACTCCCAGGCTTTTTGATCTGGTGCACTCGATGTAATTACCAGTGAACCTACTCCTTGAGCGGCTGCATGGCTATCAACGTTTGTTCGCACAATACCTTTGTGACCTAGCTGGGCACCAGCACCGCTATAACATGTGTCGAGCACCAAGACGATGCGATTTGTATGCACTCGTTCTTTGATCATGCGTAAGAGTTGATTCATTTCGATGCCTGTGGCAAATAGTTTGCGCACTTGGGTATCGTAGGCAACAACGTAATTGACGCCGCGAATGTCGGCACCAGCTGGAGAGCCATGGGTAGAAAGATAAATTACAACCAGATCTTTAGGATTGGCTGCATGGGGCAAAAATGAGTCACCGAGGGCGTCCATGATATTTATTTTTGTGGCGTTTCGATCGAGCAATAGGCGCACATGGTCTGGCTTGAATTTGCCTTGAGCAGGATCAACTAGATAGTCGTAGAAATCGCGGGCGTCTTTGCTTGAATATTTGAGCTTGGGAATACTTGGGTCGACAAAGTCGCCAATACCGATGACCACAGCCCATTTGTCTTCAATTGGTGCTGAGAGGTTCGGGCCTGCCGTCTTGGCCTGGGCTGGCAATTGAATGGTTTCAAGAAAAATCAAGCTTGTAGCTAGAAGCAAGGCTAGGAGTGCGGTTGGCCAGTTATTGCGATTTCTCATTGGTTCGATAGTTCTTCGGAGGGGGCAACGACAAATATATTCATATGATGAACAATCGAGGCGGCAGAGCGCATGAACGGTTTATCATATGGTGACAATTATGGTGGCGATTATGGTGGCAATGAATATTGTTTAATGCAGCGACTAGCCCAGCTCCGACCAACAGGCTGCACGTTCCAGTGGGAATTCGCTTTGAGTGCACAAGGTGCGCCAATTGTTGTCTTTCTTGGCCTGTGCCCTTAAACGAGAAGGACGTCAAGCGCTTAACAGTGGCTCTCCAGTGCTCTGAAGCAGAGCTGCCCGTGAGCTTCTTGTCTCCTGCTGAGAGACAGGCGGGGCTGGCAGGCTTTAGTCGAGCCCTAGAGAAGCGGTCTGATGGCCGCTGCTCTTACTTGAGCGATTCAATTTGTACTTTACAAGATTTAGCTAAGCCTTCTATGTGCCAACTTTTCCCTTATTCATTTATCGATACTCCTGAGGGCACTTTTGTAGGTCTGAGTTTTGCTAGTACTGGGGTTCTGCAGAATAGTGGGCGGCTTCTACAAGAGCAGAACGATCAACTGCTTGATGTTCTCAGTCTCTTTCGTGAGCTTTTCCCCCATCTCCAAGAAGAAACTACAAAAGGCTTTGAGAACCTTCAGCTGTTTGAAGGTGTGACTTTAACTTACGGGCAGTTTCAAATAATGGAGGCACCTTTGCTCCACGATTTAGTTGAAGCTGTCTCTCGGCCTGGTCGAAGTGCTTTGAGCTTGTTAGGAAGTTTTCACCAAACCATCGCTCAGCTGGTGCCGAAGGAGAGCTGGCGCAGTCGCCTGCCGGGCTCGGAGGCAAGACCGAGACAGATTGATTTGTTTATACTTGATGCATTAGCTCGCGCCTATGTTGACCCACTGTCAAAAAATGATCTGCTTGATGACAAACTAATTGCCCAATCTGTGTCAAATAATTTGCAGTCGCCGCCAGTTGGTTTCAAGCTGCAAATAAGCGGTGCTAGCTACTCGGTTGTTCAGTTACTCGATAATAAACTTGGTGCGCTCGATGATGCTTGTGAAAACTTGCTGCTGCGTTTTCTCTATGTGCGCATTTTTTCTAAGATGTATTTTGGCCCTGGCTTTTCGGCGTTATCTCTCTTGGCCGGTCTCGGACACTTAACTGTGATGCTAGTGTTAGTTAGACTTTTGGCCAAAGCGCGCAAGCTGAATGATCTAGCAATGGGGCAAGAAGAAAGCCCAGAAGCAGATTTGAGCTGGTTAGCTGAGGCTGTCAGGCAGATTGATAGTAAGCTCACTAGTGCCAGATATGGTGCCAATACTCGGGCCATGCTAGAAATTTTATTTTTAGATCAGCAACGAGTTCAGCGCTTAATTGATCTCGCCGCCTGAGATTGTCAAGCAATTTGCGGGTAGATTTAGTTGTGACAGGCAAGAGCCGAATGACTTAACGACTTAATCACTTAAGGTATCATAGCTAAATGCCGGAAGTACCCGATAACGTTCCAATTTACATTTCCTCCGATTTCGCCGACGCCGACGATGACGATAATACTGCGGCTAGCGAGAACACGCTTAAACCTGCTTCCTCTAGTGCTTCTTCGCGTGAATCGTTGCTAGAAGACCGCTCAGCTGCAGCTTGGCAGCCCTATCTCCCGTCGCAAGTACCCCTAGTTAGAGGGGAGGAAGCAGAACTCGATGTATCTGCTCAGTCTGATTCTACTGCTACGACTTTGTCGCCGACAGCTATAACGAGCCCCAACCTCGGTTCTTCCTGGCAAAGTAGCAAAGGCAAAACTATTTTAGTAGCTTTGGCTTCTGCTAATCTATTTGCCTTTGGCGTGTGGGCTGGCTTCTATCTAATTCCGCACGAGCCCATCAATTCAAGTTTAAAGCCGAATTTGCCAAATTTATTCGCAGACCCTAGTAAGTCTGAACACTCTGCTGTCAATGTTATTGCTGATGTGGCGGCGAAAGCCAATCCGTCTGTTGTCACAATTGATATTAAGTTTGCCCCAACACAACTTATTGAAAATGGCAGCAGCCATGTGATACCGCCAGCGGAGGCATCTGGTCTGATAGTTCGATCTGACGGCTACATCTTGACCAACTCTCATGTGATTCACCGCGATAGCGATATTAAGGTGACACTGAATGATAAGCGAGTGTTTGATGCACGTTTAGTGGGTAGAGACGACTTCTCTGATCTTGCTGTTGTAAAAATCGATGCCAGTGCTTTACCTGTTCTTAAGTTCGCCGATTCAAAAACCGTCAAACCTGGTGATTGGGCCATTGCCATCGGCTCACCTCTCGGATTTGATCATACTTTGACTGTGGGTGTTATTAGCGCCATAAACCGCTCTCTTTCTGATTTTAAAAATAGAGTTGATTTGATACAGCACGATGCCGCTTTGAATCTTGGTAATTCAGGTGGCCCTCTGCTAAACATAAATGGTGAAGTGATTGGCATCAACACAGCTGTTCGTAGTCAGGCTGTATGCATTGGTTTTGCTACTCCTTCTGATGTTGCTGGCGAAGTTGCTCGACGTTTGATAAGCGACGGTCAAATACCCAGGGCTTATCTTGGTGTATACATGGAAGATGTTGACCCTGAGCGTACTCGCTCGTTGACGTTGCCATCGCATCCAGTGGCAGTGAAAATTTCTAGATTGGCTGCTGGTGGTCCGGCAGAGAAGGCTGGCATGAAAGCTGGTGACATTATTTCTAAGATCAACGGCATTGCCGTAAAGTCTAAGAGAGAGGTGCGTGAGTTAACCCAGGCTAGCAAACCAGGTGATCGCGTCAACATTGTTGTACAACGCGAAACTAAGAACTTGCCAATCACTGTAGTGATTGGTGATCTGGCAAAAGATAGTCCAGAATTCTAGTTTTCACTTTATTGTTTGGTAGAAACAAATGAAACTGTCTGAAAGAGAATGTATACCTTGTCGAGGTGGAGTTCCGGCCCTCCCTGGCGAAGAGTGTCTTGCCCTGCTGGCCGAGCTAGAGGGGTGGAAGATTGTTGATGGGTTACTGACCAAGTCATATAAGTTCAGGGATTTTCGCGGGGCTTTAGAGCTGGCCAATTTAATTGGTGACCTAGCCGACAAAGTAGATCATCACCCTGATTTACACGTCTATTGGGGAGTGCTTAAAGTAGATATTTTTACTCACGCAATCAAAGGATTAACTGAGTCAGATTTTGTTCTGGCCGCTAAAATTGATCTCTTGAAAGACTGATCTCTTGAAAAGTTAATGGGGTTTCGTTGCCATGTAGTAAACAGCCCCAGCAATCGCTATCAGTATGAGTACGATCAACCAGATTGGCACAGCAGGAATATTGTACATTTCTGCTTTCTCTGGTGCTGGACGCTTCAAGCCTTTACCGCCAGGGCTGCCGGCCACTAGTGAATTGGGAGCTGGTCCGCGCTTTTCGCCAGGCCCAGGAATAGCATCAAGCTCGCCCCATTTTTCGCCGTTACTTTCGTGAATCGGTTTCGGCGTAGGCACTGCAGTTTCTAAAGTTGCTTTTGGTGTGGGGATGGCGTCTAAATCGCCCCATTTTTTTCCGCCTGGTGCTTCTGCTTCAACTTCAGCGGCAGCAAGTGGTGCTGGATTAACAGCTGCGGTCGGCTGTGGTGCCACTGGTGCAGGAGCTGCTGCGGTCGCACCTGGTGAACCGATAGAATCGAGGTCGCCCCATTTGTTGCCTTCACTTCCACCGTTACCGCCACCATTGGTGGTCGCTTGGGAGGCAATACTTTGTTGAGGAGATTGTTGTAAGTCGAGATTGGGGCGCGAACCGGCCGTTACTGCGAGGTGAATTTCACCCGTTGTTTCTTGGGCTCGTGCAATTGGATTGCTGGGAGAGGTGGCTGGCTGAGCTACAGGAGCGGGAGCCTGGGCTACAGGAGCGGGAGCGGGAGCCTGGGCTACAGGAGCGGGAGCTGGAGCCTGGGCTACAGGAGCAGGAGCTGGAGCCTGGGCTACAGGAGCAGGAGCTGGAGCCTGGGCTACAGGAGCAGGAGCCGGAGCTGCGGGAGCGGGAGCCGGAGCCTGGGCTACAGGAGCAGGAGCCGGAGCTGTCGGAGCAGGAGCCGGAGCCGGAGCTGTCGGAGCGGGAGCCGGAGCTACTGGCGCGCCTGGAGCTGGAATCGCATCTAGATCGCCCCATTTGCTGGCTCCCGGTTGACTTGTTGGAGCTGTACCTGGAGCCGGAGCTGCGGCTGGAGATGCTGCCTGAGGTGGTGCCGCTACTGGTGCGCTCACCTGTAATTTTGCCACAACAATTTTAAGTTGATTGGCCCAACTTTGCGGATCAAGAAAATCAAGGGCACCAAGATTTACAGAAGCTCTAACCATATCGGCGTCGAGGGAACTCTTGCTCACCACAACCGGTAGCTGGGGATAAAGTTGCCGAGTTTCAGCCAGCAGGTTGAGGCCTTCCACAGGCTCATCATCAAGGTCAATCCAGAGTAGTTTTGTGCCAACTTTGATCGCCTGTTCAACTGCTCTACTGCCGTCGCTCTTTGAGACGGTGGCAATGTATTTCAAGCCTGGTTCGTTCTTAACCAGTCCTTCCAAAATCTCTTGCTTGGCATCGTCGCCATCACAGACTAGCAAGGTAGGAATGCTCACGATTGAAATCCTTTCAGTGAAATAGTGCCCATAGTCTACACCTTATTTAATGCACTTTTAGCGACCAACAGCCGCTTGTGCAACATTGCTATCAAGTGGGAAGCCAAGCAGTCTGCCGCTGGTGTCGATCATGCGCTTGCGCATTTCATCTACAGGCATAGTATTTAACTCTATGTCTTTGTACATAGAAAGTAGCTGCATAGTAGACATTAGGCTCAAGTGTTTCTTGCTGGCGAATTCTTGCAGAGCAGGACTAAAATCTGGTTCAGAACGTTCAGAAGGATGCTTCGATGACCAGGTCTGAGCTATCAAAATGCCTTTTGGTTCTGTCTCATATTCATCCCAGAACGCAATCACTGATTCCGCCAGTTGAGCAACTTCTGTTCTGTTGGCACCACCTGTGCTGTGCACCACTCTGGCGATAGCTTCGACTTGATCGCCTCGCGATAGCCACAATTCATTGATATTGGTCCTAGACTGTTGTACTTGCCAACCCAGGCGGCTCAATACATCTTGAGTACTGCTCATGAGGGCAACGTTTTCGCCAGTCAACAATATGAGCTTGAGTGTTTCAACTGCGCTAATTCTGGCTTCTACTGAACTCAGGCGCGCCTGCATTTGTTTTATTTGCTCAGCCATCTGGTTGTGTTCATTTTTGAGCAGATCAATAAAGGGGAAGGAGAATTGCTCGCACCAGGTTGAAGGAGCAGTCTTTGTCATTTCTTCCATCTTCTTTATAAGTTCCTTTGGCGGTGTAGGTGTTGACATGTGATCTACAGGTAGAGCCGACTCAGAGTGTGCAGGCGGTTCTGGGTGACTTTCTGTCTTGTGGTTGCCATCGCCATTGGTGCTTGCCGATAGCGGGGCGACAAGAGCTGAACTTGGTGAATTGAGAGCAGGTGAGGCTGGTTCGTTTGTAGCCGACATGCTGGTTGATGCCGCTGTCTGAGCGGGAGTCGGCACTGGCTCTGGAAGCGCATCTGGCATCGGAGCTTGAACTTGTGCCTGAACTGGGTTGACTACAGGTAGTGGCGAGGCTGGCACTTCCTGTATTTCTGCGGCCGCTGGTGCGCTCGGAGCAGCCAGGGCTGCTACTTGATGTTCTGCTACTAGAGGAGAAAGGGCCATAGCTGGTGCCTCTTCTGGCATCGGGTGCGGAAGGGGTGGAGCCGAAGTCGAGAGCGGGAGGGCCATCGATGGAGGGGCGTCTGCAGCTGGTATAGATGCTGGCGGGCTCACTGGACTTATTGGGTTCGCTGGGTTCTGTGTCCTAAGCGCCTCTTGTGGAGAAGGTATTGGCCTGTCTATTGCTTTTGCTAGCCGAGTAATTTCGGCTAGATCTTTGGCCGCTTGGGTTTGCTCTTCTTCAAATGAAGTGAAAGATGTGTTCATGGTCTCCTCTGGGGCGGCAACTGGTGTTGTAAGGCTATCGATCTTCAGTTCATCTTTTACCGTCGGTGTTTCTATTGCAGGCTTATCGGCGCTGACTGGAGCATCTAGTCGAGGCGCTCCAAAAGTATCTACTAGAGAGCGAAGGGTCGAAGGCGAATCTTCACTGTTGACTACTGGTGGCTTAGGAATGCCTAAGAATATCTCGGGTTCAGGCTGTGGAGCCGGTGGTGCCTCTTGCTGCACAGGTGGCGGTGAAGTGATCGGTTGCGGCTCTGGTTCTATATTTCTAATTTCAGCAGGTAAGATTGATTCTGGCTGATATTCACGGGCTGCAGGATCTTCTTCAGTTAGGAACTCAAAGGTTTGGCGGAACTCTTCCATCGTTTTGGTGGCTCGCTCAGCTTCCATTCGTTCTAATTCTTTGGCGGCTAGCTCTTCAAGTGCTTTTTTGGCGCTTTCTTCATAGCTACTGCTAGGTGCGTTAATTGGTTCAGGTTGTTTATCGTCAGTAGTAAGATAGCGGTCAGTATCGAGCCAGTTCTTCTCGCTACCTTCAGCACCGGGCCTGAGCACCGAATCTAAATCGAGCGAGGCAGCCTCAATTTCGGCTCTCTCAATTTCGGCTGGAGTAAGGGCGATTTTCACTGCCGGTTCAGTTGCTAGTGGCTGCTGTACGTTTCCTTGTCCAAGACCTAGTCCAGCTCCTAAAGCTCCGGCCTCTAGTGATTCCATGAGCAGAGAAGCCTGTGAATTTGCTGGTTCTGCCGTGCTAACGAAATGAGATTGACTTACTGGGCTTGACACCACGTCAGTGATTTCAGAACCAATTGGTTCTAATACGTCATTGTCATCAGTGGCACCAAATTCAAGGCCTTTGAGAATGTCAGAAATGCGCTGTTTCGGATTGGCTGCGCTTACTGAGTTTGGATCTCGTGTTGCGGTTTCAATTTGATTGGCTTGCTCAACCAGTTGCCGGGCTGTTTCGGCAAACTGTGAAAGATCCATTTCAGCAGTTGCTTTTTTTAGTTCAAAATTATTTACCATAGCCAATTCAGGAGCGGCAGTTTGACTTGCTGCATTTGACACTGATTCTACCGGTTCAGATATGACATCGGTGCTTAGTTCGATCGCCTCCATTGCTTGGAAGGCGTCAGGCGTTTGCTTGCTCGCTTCAGCTGAGACTGAATTGAGTATTTCTTCAGCAGTTAGGGCCGGTGAGGGAGCCGTTGTTGCTGGTGTGCTGAGAACGGCAGCACTAGTAAATTCTTCATCGTCATCAAAGGGGTCGAGGGCATCTGATGAGAATAGTCCTTTCAGTGCGCCCTTCGGTGCTTGCTTCGCTTTGCTCGCTGCTTCACTGGCAGGGCTAGCGGCTGGCTCTGTTGCCTCCTCGGTTTTCTTTTGATGATTGGCAGCTAAATTTGCCATGATTTCTTCTAATCGCGCTTCGTCCATAGTATGGTTAGGAACCTTTTCAGAATTGAGTGGGGCTTCGTCTGGGGCAGATTGAGCAACAACGACAGAGCCATCTTTAATGAAGCCTTTGTTGATTGCTTCTTGGTACCATTTGTTAACGCAAACCATGAGCACACGATCGAAGTCTGGCGAATAAGGAGCGGGCAAGAAAATCACTTTGCCGCCGTTATCGCCGGCCCAAAACTGTGCTGAAATACACTTCTTTTGGGCAGCGGTAGCTAATACTGAATAATTGGAAGAGAGGAAATCAGTGCGAATAATGGTGTTCCATTCGATGCCTGATTGATCTAAGTATTCAAACACTTCTGAAGTGTTGCCTTCGTCAGTGGTTTCTATTACACGACCATGGCTGAGAGCACTCATCTGTCTGCTGCCTGTGCCGTCGGGGCTCTTGCTGGCAGGGGCATAGACTGATAGCCAGTCATAGTTGTCTACTGAAATACTGGGGCCGGCTAAGACAAATGGTCTACATAAGAAGTAGATTAATAGGCCTCCCTGCGAGAGGAAAGGAATTAATTCTTCAAGGCGGGCATCAGACTCATTTATTAGTTCTTGGATTAAAGAGTCATCGGGAACGTTAAGTTGGTTTACACCTTCTTCAAGAAGTTGGTTTATCCTTCGTGTTGGTTCTGGACCCTTGTCAAATAGATGAAGCAAGCTGACAGGATTAGCAATAATTACTTGGTAATTGTCGAGAGATTTAGCCCGGCCCAAATTGAGGTGTGATTCTTCCCCAAAGCCAGGACAGTTAAGCCTTAGAACCTTCTCCCTCTCGATACTTTTCATCATCCTCACCTTTCCTAGCCAAGTTTTTGCCGACTCGTGTGAAATCGGGGTTACTCAGACTAACTCCCAGATTCATATACCCACAATTACTATGCCAAACCTTTGCCTAAATCAAAACAGGGGTGCGGTTGTCAAGTTTGTGCTGCTGATAAACAGAAAAAAAAGAGACACTGTTAAGCAGTGTCTCTTTGCTGTTGAATTAGCTTTTAATTTATTCGAGTTCGGTATCTAAGCTGAAGGAAGCTTTGCTGAAAGGTTTTTCAACACAGTTGCTGAAGGCGTTTTTGCCGCCGTAGTAGCAGCCTTCGCCAGTTCCTACAATCAAGCCGAAAGGCATGCCGAGCACTGCACCCATCATCATCGGAGGAATGTGCTCTTTGCCACCGATATTGTCAGCGAAGCTGCCGCTGAATTCGATACAACGATTGGAAGCGCGACGGACAATCGCAACAGGAATGCCAACGGCTAGGCCTGAGGCAACACTGGCTGCTCTTACTGGGAGCAGTACAGCAGCTTTGGCCATTGATTTGGCCTCATCAGCCATGGCAGGACTAGCACCACAAACGCTAGCGAACACAGCTAAAAGTGCTAGTTTGGCAGCGCGTACTTTAAAACTCTTCACTTACTTTCCTCCACTCCAGAATTGGTTACATTCTTCATTCAACTCAGCCTTTTAGCTGAGACTTTCAATTGAGGCTTTCATTTGAGGCTTTCTTTTGGGACCATCAAGCGAAACTTTCTATCGACAATAGTGGCTCATAATAGCATTGCAACTGTTTAAAGAATGGCCAGTCCTGTAAGATCCTTGTAGTCTCTGGGTAGGCTCTTGGTATTTTCAGAGTAGATCTCGCTGCCAAGCGAATCTTTTTATATCTAATATATGCCTTTTGTGATCAAAATAAGAATATGACCAAGAACGACGAATCAGCTAACTGTTCTAATAACGATCTTAATAGCGCTTCAAATAACCAGGCTATTAACCAGCCTGTTACTCAATATCATCGTAAAGGCTTCGGCTTGAAAGATGTGGTGGAAGTTGAACTGAAAAAGGTTTACGAATCAGATCTAATCGCTAAGCTGAGAGCCAGTGGCAACGTTATGACCGTTAACGATGTCACCATAAAATTAGCCGAAGCTTTTGGTTTTTGTTGGGGAGTTGATCGGGCCGTTTCAATGGCTTATGAGGCTAGACAACATTTTCCTGATAGAAGAATCTGGATTACCAATGAGATTATTCATAATCCTATTGTTAATCAAAATTTGCGCCAAATGGGCATTGAGTTTTTGCAGACGGCTGATGATGGTACCAAGGACATCGATAGAATCGCTCAGGGCGATGTCGTGATTTTGCCGGCCTTTGGTGCTTCTGTTGAAGAATTGAAATCGCTGGAAGAGCGTCAGTGTGAAATAGTTGATACCACTTGTCCCTGGGTTTCACGGGTGTGGAATCGGGTGATCAACTATGACAAAAAAGATTTTACTGCCATTATTCACGGTAAGCCTAATCATGAAGAGACCGTTGCCACTGCCTCGCGTGCTGGCACTTACTTGATTGTGCAAAATTTAGCGCAGGCGGAATGGCTGAGTAATTACATTCTTAATGGTGGCAGTAAAGAAGAATTCTTTGCCCGTTTCGACAAAGCTCTCTCTCTCGACTTTGACCCTGATGTCAATTTGGTGAAAATCGGGGTGGCCAATCAGACCACTATGTTTAAGGGCGAAACCGAGCAAATCGGCAAACTATTTGAAAAAACAATGCTTGCTAAGTATGGTCCCAAGGAGCTTGATCAGCATTTTCTTAGCCCTGGTGACACGATTTGTGATGCTACTCAAGAGCGCCAAGACGCTATGCTCAATTTAGTAGAAGAGAAATTAGACTTGATGCTCGTGATTGGTGGATTCAATTCATCAAACACCGGCCATTTGCAAGAAATAGCTCACAAGAGAGGCGTGCCTTCATACCATATCGATGGCCCAGGCTGTGTTGGTCCGGGCAATGCTATTAGGTATAAGGCTGAAAATGGCGAACAAGAAACCAAAGAAATGTTTTTTCCACTAACTGGACCGGTGACAGTTGGTGTCACTTCTGGTGCTTCTACTCCCGATCAAGTCGTCGCTGACGTGCTAGAGCGTTTGTTTGCTCTTCGGGCCCAGTAGATCGCAGATGTTAGATATTAAATCTATTAGTGATACTATTTAGTCTATTACTATCAGCTGTGAAGTGAAGTGGACCTCCCGAACAATATCTTCATGCGTACACTGCGGCGAGAGCCTGTAGAACGAACTCCAGTGTGGCTTATGCGCCAGGCTGGGCGTTATCAACCGGAGTACCGAGCGATTCGCGCAAAAATGAGCTTCCTTGAGCTTTGTCATAATTCTCAAGTGGCAGCTGAAGTGACGGCAATGGCCGTAGATATGTTACAAGTCGATGCCGCTATCATTTTTGCCGATATTCTGTTGCCTCTCCAATGCCTCAATGCCGGTCTTCGCTTTGCTCAAGGCGATGGTCCGGTGATTGATAATCCTATTAGAATGGCGGCAGATGTAGATAAACTAACGAGCTTTGATATGGAAGAAGGCCTAGGCTATGTTTTTCAGTCAATCAAACTATTTGTGAAAGAGCGGCCTCTAGTGCCTCTTATTGGCTTTGCTGGTGCTCCTTTTACTCTTGCCTCTTATCTTATAGAGGGGGGCTCGTCCCGCAATTTTGAGCGTACCAAAGCCTTTATGTACTGCGAACCGAAAGCCTTTGCCAACCTCATGTCAATTTTGACTGAGATGACTATCTCTTACTTACTGGCTCAGGTTGCCGCTGGTGCTCATTGCTTGATGTTGTTTGATAGTTGGGTCGGAACACTCAGTCGTGAAGATTACGAGAGCTTTGTGTTGCCCTATTCAAAAAAAATATTTGCGGCTCTAGAAAATGCTGCTCCTAGTATTCATTTTGGTACTGCTACTGGTGGCATGCTCGATTTGATTGCTTCTGCCGGCTCTACAGTTGTTGGTGTAGATTGGCGCATGGACTTGGCTGCAGCCTGGCAAATGATTGGCGATAAGGCCGTACAGGGCAATCTAGACCCTACAGTTTTGTTGGCTGATCGGCCCTTAATTAGAGAACGCACTCAACTAGTGTTGAATAAAGCTGGTGGGCGCCCTGGACACATTTTTAATTTGGGCCACGGTATTGGTAAAGATACACCGGTTGATAACGTTAAGTATCTAGTTGAATTGGTGCGTGAGCTCTCCACTAGAGCATTGGTCTAAGAGTAAATATTGATGGGGCAACCAGACAATTTACAAGGTGCACAAAAGCTGACAAGAGTGACAAAAATTGTCATTGTTGGTGGTGGCATTAGCGGCCTTACTTGTGCCTTCAAGCTTTCTCAGTCTGAGCTATTCACTAGTGGTCTTTTGCACATTACTGTCCTAGAGAATAGGTCGCGCTGGGGCGGAATAATTGAAACAAAGATCGTGGACGATTGTATCGTTGATAGTGGGCCCGATTCATTTATTACCAATAAACCAGGAATGCTTACTCTTTCGCGGGAGCTAGGAATTGAATCTCGCATCATTACTGTTAACCAACAAAATCGTGGTGCGTTAGTTGTTAGCAAGGGCAAGCTTGTTCCTCTTCCGGCCGGATTTATCATGCTGGCACCTAGTACATTGACCAGCTTCTTCCAAAGCTCTGTCCTCAGCTGGTCGGGGAAAATTCGATGTGCATTAGATCTTGTGCTGCCGCCGAGAAAAGATCTTGCCGATGAGAGTTTAGCTGCTTTCGTGCGCAGACGATTTGGTCAAGAACTGCTTGATAAATTGGCACAACCAATGGTGGCAGGAGTCTACGTCGGCGACGCAGAAAAACTATCTGCTGCCCATGTTGCTGCACGATTTGTCGCAATGGAGCGCACTACTGGTAGTGTAATTCGAGGTCTCTGGGCTGAACGAGAGGCTTCGGCGACAGAGGCTAATTGCCAGGTAGATGCAAGTGGAGCGCGCTACAGTTTATTCGCTGGCTATGATCAGGGCATGGCTGTTGTCGTAGATACCCTGGTAGGAGCTTTGAGCAAGAAAAATATTGATTTGCAGTTGAACACCAGTGTAAATGCAATAAGCCAGAGCGTCGATCCTTCTGCTCACTTTACTGTGTCTTCTTCTACTTCTTCTTCTACTTTTCCGGGGGTCTGGCAATGCGATCAGGTTGTATTAGCTACGGCCCCCAAAGTTTCCAGTGCCCTTCTTGCCGATTTGAACGCTCCTTTGAGCAAGCAACTAGGTAAAATTTCATCCGCCTCTTCTGCCGTCTGCAATTTCGTTTTCCAGCGCAAAGATATTGCTCATCCTCTCAAAGCTTTTGGTGCGGTGGTGCCTGAAGTTGAAATGGTTGAGCATAAATTGTCTCTTGTCGCTTTTAGTTTCGCTAGTATCAAGTTTGTTCGCGCCCCTGAAGACAAAGTTATTGTCAGAGCTTTTCTGGGGGGTGTGAAGGGCTCTGCTGTGCTTGAGAATAACGACGAACATTTAATTCAGCTGGCCCTGGCTGATTTGACTAGATTAATCGGCCTGACTGGTAAGCCTCTGTACCAAGCTGTCCATCGCTGGGCCGATTCTATGCCGCAGTGCGAAGTTGGTCACGATAAATTGATTGCTGAAATTGAAAATAACTCATCAACCCCCGGTTTACACTTAATTGGAGCTTATTTGCATGGAGTGGGTCTGCCAGATTGTGTTGACAGTGGCTATAAATGTGCTGAAAATGTCCTTAAAATCATGGCTGATCGCTGCTTTGAGAATTCACAAGTTGCAACTTAGAAAATTGCGTGTATAACTAATCTATGACTGTGCAGCCAAACTCTTCAAAGACCGGTGCGGGGCGCGATGCTTCTAGCTCAGATCGGCAAGTTGAACGCAAGAATTCTTGGGTAACTGTTAAAGGCGGCCCTGTCATTGCCGTTATTGATATGGGTACCAATTCTTTTCATATGATTGTCTGTCAGGCCAGTCCTGATAAAGACCACTTTGAAGTTTTAGCTAAAGTCAAAGAAGCCGTTCCCTTTTTTCGTCGCTCCTTAACCGCCCATTACATAGATGAGCCGGCTATGAGAGCTGCCGCCCGCATTTTGCGTGATATGAGCAAGAAAGCAAAAGAAAGGGGGGCTAGCACTATTGTTGCTGTTGCCACTTCGGCCGTGCGTGAGTCAAAAAATGGAGAAGAGTGTCTGCGGCGCATTCGCCAAGAGCTCAAAATTGATGCCCGCATGGTCTCTGGTAAAGAAGAAGCAAGGCTAATTTATTTAGGTGTGCTGTCTAGTCTTAGTTCTGTTCGCTCTAAGTTGAAAGGTCGATTTTGCATTGTCGATATTGGTGGCGGCAGTACTGAGCTAATTGTTGGTGACCGCGGCCAAATTTATTTTGCCGAGTCTTACAAGCTTGGTGCAGCAAGGCTTTCACAGCGCTTTTTTAAGCGTGGTGTAGTCACGCGTGACTATATCCGCGAATTACATGATGAAGTTAGGGGTGTGCTCCGTCCATCTGCTAATGGTATTGCCAATAGTGGAGGGTTTGAAACACTAATTGGTACTTCCGGTACGATCCAAGCCTTGGCCAAGCTAGATAGAGTGACTTGCGGCGCTCCCCATGCTGAGTTGAATGGCTGGACTATTTCCATCGACCGCTTGAAAGAGCTAGTCGCTTATCTTGAGACTGCTGCCTTGAGGGGTGAGAAGCCTAAGGGCGTCAGTAGCGATCGCAATGAGACTGTGCTGGCGGGTTCTATTGTTTTGCTTGAATCTATGATTTCTCTTGGTGTTAAGGAAGTCTCTGTTTGCACTGCAGCCCTAAGAGAAGGGGTTGTGGTTGATCGTTTCTTGCAAACTGGTTGGCTTGAAGCTGGCCTCACGGTTCATCGCGATCCGCGCTCCAAGAGTGTGCATAACCTTCTAGAGAAGTATCACGGTACGCTTGAACATGCTCAGCAGGTAGCATATTTATCACAGCTACTTTTCACTCAGACCCGCGGAATATTACACAATTATCCTGAAGATATTGGCCACCTGCTTTGGTCTGCGGCAATGTTGCACGATGTCGGTATGTTTATTGGTCGCAATGGTCACCACAAGCATTCCTACTATCTAATTAAAAACGCTGGGCTGCTTGGACACTCCGAAGAAGAAGTAGCGTTGATTGCCAGTATTGCGCGTTACCACCGTGGTTCAGAGCCGAAAGTCACCCACGAAGCCTGGTATAGCCATGATCTCGAAGGGCGAAAAATTGTCTATGACTTAGCATCTTTTCTTCGCATAGCTGAGGCTCTAGACCGCAGTCATAAGCAAGTCGTTAAAGATCTGCGAGTAATTGTTAGTGCTTCCAGCAAAGAAGGGCAAAGTGGCAGCCTCAGTCTCTTCCTCAATCTGCATGAGAATAGTCATTGTCAGTCTGAGATTTGGGCCTTAAATGAAAAGAGATCGTTCTTTGAGAATCATTTTCAGACAAAACTTGAAGTTCTAGTAGATGCCGGCGTAGCCTTGGCACAGGCTGATTGACACTCTCAGATATACTCATATAGGTTGTTAGTGTGAAGCTGCTTTCTTGGTCTGCGCCAGCTTGATGTTTAAGGTCTCAGCGCTTTCTTTTACGTGCTGGAGACGGCGCTGCAGTTTCTTTGCCGTCAAGCTGTTGATTACAGATTTTGGTACTGGCATGCCTAGATCAAGGCTGGTTGAAAGTTCAAGGGTAGTTTTGCCATCGCTGGTTGGCGTAAGAACCCAACTACCTTCCATGTGTTTGAAGCGGTCTGATTTGATCAGCTTGTAGTCGATGCGCTCAAGTGGCACTTCTTTGTTTTGCATTTCGCAGACTGCAGAACCAAAAACTGGTATTAGCACCATTTTTTGCTCAAGCACATATTCGTGTTCACCTGGCACAATAATCTTGCTATAGGCCAGGTCAGGATCATGCTTTCGCTCGTCATGAACGGCTTGCCATACGACTTCTTTGGCAGCATCAATGCAGATAGAGGCCTTGATTCTCTCAGGCTTATTCGCCTCAGGCTTGGCCAAGCTTACTTGGGGAATGGCAGCGAGGATGCAGCCACAAACAAAGGCTAGTGTGATTTTTGTAATTTTTTTTCTACTCACAATATTCTTGCTCACAACATTCTTTTCATTGGTTGCAAAGAGTATATCACTTAGACGCCAATGGGGAAGAATTTTGGCACAAGGCGACGCCATTTGAGTTTTGCAGCATAATCTTTGTATTTGTCGCCAAAGGTTTTCACTAATAGTTCTTCTTCATACTTGGCTCGGCGCAGCCAGAGTGGTGCAACGACAAACAAAGCAAAGGCAAGACTGAGGGGCGAGAGGCCTGCTATTGATGCACCAACTAGTGATTGAATTATGCCTGAATAGGCTGGATGCATAACAAAGCCAAGCAGACCGGAATCTTTTACTTCCTGTCCTTCTAGCAGTTCAGCGTCGGTGGAGAAAGCTTCACCTAGTGAATACCAGCCGCCAATCATAAAGACAAAGCCGGTTAGCATTTCTAGAACCCCAAGCCAGGAGATTATCTGTAGCGCTCCGCTGGGCTCAGCCTGTGTTAGTGAGAGAATCGGAGAAAGGCCAGGCAGGCCGGTAATGACACCATTGAAGACGCCGAAGGCGACTACTATTAGGGCGACGTTGACACCAGATAGCAGCTGGGGAGCCCGCTGAATCAAAAAGTTAGATTCGTAGACAACGCCCTTGCCTCGGCGGGAGAAGCCTTTATATAGAACTGGAAAAGAGAGCGCACAGCCAATTGCTAGAAGACCAAGCACGGTCATCGTCGGCAGGTTGAAGGTCATATTGTTTTTGCTCCCTTGATTGTAAATACATCGTCGGCGAGGCCAACGTTTCCTTTGAAATTGTTCCAGATAGAGTGCGAGCTTAGTTTACCGCCAATGTAGTCCCACCATTCAACTGGCAACATACTCTTGGGGTCAATGGCAACCCTTTTAAAGATTTCACCCTCAAAGTTTGAGCCGTGATATACCTCAAGCATATATACCTGAGATGGTGCGTTGCTGGTAGATTGAACAGTATTTTCGGTGACGCGAGCCACGCAAGAATCTTTTTCAATAAAGGTCTTGAGGGCCTGCGCGAGTGAAGTCAAATCAGAATCGACCATAGGATAACCGTTGGCTGAGCGCAAATAGTCTGAGGATGGTGCCAGATCCACAGTCATGAAACTGAGCGCACCACCTGGTTTAGCCCTAATTTTGCCACCACTTCCCATTACTGCTATTGAGCCTTTGCGAAAGCTGCCTACTTCTTCAAGGCGCATCATTCGTGGCTTCTTGAAGTAAAATTTGCCTTTTTCAATCAGCTTTTTGCCTTTGTAATTGGTCATTTCATACTCAAAGACATAGTCTTTATAACTATCAGCTGCTTTGAGCATGCGATCAATGAAAGGGGCCGCGTTTGTGAAATTGGCGTTGTCGGCTTTGGGTACAGAAGCTGACTCGGAAGCTGACTTTGAAGCTTTACTAGCTTTTTGCCGACTAGCAATTTTGATACTACTGGTGGTGTTAGAGGAAGTATCGGGAGCGGCGCTGCTGTCTAGGGCCGTGCCAATAGTCAAGCCAAGAGATAAGCTCATGGCTGTGACTGTGATAGAGAGAGTTTTTGAAAGAAGGCTTTTATGTCTGCACTTAGTCATTTATTGATTTCCAGAGTCTAATTTAAAAGTGTCCTGTTTCGAAAATGTCCATTGCAAATATGTCTATTTCAAAGGTGTCTACAGAGAGAAGGAGCTTTTTAGAGGTGAGAGCTTCATTACTTTTGTTCTCTCCCTGTCATCTAACATTCGTCTTATCCAGCACTAGTTCTTGTTTGAAGACGCCTTGACCGGAGTAAACGTTCCATTGAATGAGGTATTTCTAAAGTTCCTCTTGGTGGTCGCCTGCGTGATTCCGAGTGCCTCTTG